>ERZ808286.6-NODE-6-length-183439-cov-10.020122_pt1 | contig 183439 bp, 175 predicted proteins | sample MGYA00521276_ERZ808286 | MGnify/ENA primary metagenome ERZ808286 (study PRJEB31516, sample SAMN03275607) | gut metagenome | biome: mammalia-associated habitat; material: feces | host: Papio cynocephalus | place: Kenya | collected 2012-08-01 ... | reverse complement strand
TTCTGGCAGGGCAAGTAGTAGATTAAGGGGCTAACTCGAAAAGTCAGGTATTATAGCAAACCTAAAGCCAAAAAAAATCATTTCTTTTGTATGGCCGAAAAAAAAGGTAGAATAGTCACATGAATTTCCAGAAACTGAATCCCTTTGCCAAAAAGGACGGAGAAAAGAAAAAGGTTGCTCCCTCTCCATTTCTAAGAAACGCAACCCGTCCAAGAGGCGTAGAAATCTTTTCTACCATAAGGATTATCCTTTTTGTGTCTTTCGCCAGGCTCGGTCTTTATTCCCTTAACATCTTCAAGCCGGGAAAAAGCGACATCAAGTCTTTTACCTATTCGGCGGACAAGACAATGGATTTTTCTCTTTCCTTCCTTAGTTTCTCCGTTTTTGCCGGATTTCTCTCTTGTTTTCTTGTTTACCTTCTTTTTTCCTTAATCCGCCCGAGCGGCCTTAGACCGAAATGGGGAGACAAATCCAAGTGGCTCACGGCAAGGGTCATCCTCGACCTTTTCGGAGTCCTTGCCTTTGTCGTCCTCGATGTGTTCCTAGACGGATTCGGCCTAGACCGGTATCTTACCGTCACCTTGGCCGCCCTTTCCGTAAACACCTATCTTTTCCTCATCTATAAGCTTTACAGGGAGCAGAGAACCTATTCGAATCTTCTCTTCTGGGAAATCTTCCGTTTCGCCTTAGTCGGTCTAGTCGCTTCCGTTTTTGACTTTCTCACTACCTCCCTGTTCCAGTTTGCCCTTTTTAAGGGAAACACGGCGATATATGTAACCGGTATTTCGACAGCGGCCGGGTTTGCCATCGGAGTCGTCATCAATTACCTAAGGTCCACCTACAGGGTCTATAAGGCAACAACCAACGATTTTTCCAAGACCAGGGTCGGAAAGGTCTACTTCCTTCTTTTTGCCCTTGTCGGCCTATTCATCGGAATCGGCCTACAGTATTTCTTCTACGACTTTCTTAACCTAAACAAAGGATTGGCCTTCTTTTCCTATCCGGTCTGTTTCGTCATCCGGACTCTCCTTGTCATGGTCTTCAACTACATCACCCGGAAAGTCTTCATCTACCGATAATTTTTCAAATTAATCTTGAAAAAGGGAACCTAAGCCTCTATAATTATTTTCGCGCTTGAGTTGCAGGCGTAGTTCAGTGGTAGAACTTCAGCCTTCCAAGCTGATCATGCGGGTTCGATTCCCGTCGCCTGCTCCAAAAAAGAATCCGGCAAATGCCGGATTTTTTTGTGTTTTCCTTGATTGACAAAGAGAAGGGCCGACTTAGCGGCCCCGTTTACCTTATTGCTTCTTATCTTCCGGACGTTTCACAAAGTCTATGATGGTCGTCGGCCGGTTCCGGGTATTTAAGAGGATATTGTGTTCATAGAGCCTTGCAACGGCAAGGACGTCGATAATAAAGGACCTGGCAAGGAAGAGGGAAAAAACAAGGAAGAGAGGAATGATGTAGGAACCATAGATAACTTTTGCCTGCTCCAGGATAAAGAGGATGAGGAAGGCTAAGAAACCAAGCCCGTTGAAGATGGTGGAAAGGGCACCGAAGAAGCAAGGAAGGAAAAGAGGCCGGCTAGTTCCGGAAGAAAGCTGGTTGAAAGCATGGTTGAAAAGGGCTTTGACATTGTACTTGCTCTTTCCGACGGAACGTTTTCCCCGGACGAAATCGATATGCGCCGTCTTTAATCCGATGTAGGCATATTCAACCATAAGGTGCCGATCGGATTCCGGAAGGGAGAGAAGGAGGTCAAGCGCTCTTCTTGATAGTCCGCGGAAGAGATTGACGTTCTTCGGGAAGGAGTCTTTCCCCTCCACGAAGTTGATGAACTTGTAGAACCTTCCGGCCGTGCAACGCTTCAGGAAGGAGTCTTTCTTCCGATTGGCACGATGGGGATTGACGATGTCATAGCCTTCACTGAATTTTCCGCAGATCAAAGGAAGGATGTCGGGGCTATCCTGCAGATCGCAGTCCCTCCTAATGACAAAGTCACCTTTAGCGCTTTTCCTTCCTGCGTAAAGGGCACTTTCCTGGCCGAAATTACGGCTTTCACTGACGATGGTCACATCGTTCCGTTCCTGATAGAGCTTCTCCCTGACGGCAAGAGTCCCGTCCTTTGATCCGTCGTTGACGAAGAGATATTCAAAGCGGTAGCCTTGGATGCCTTTCAGGATGGGGTCTAAGGTCTTGACGAATAACGGAATCGTCTCCTCTTCGTTGTAACATGGAGTGATAATCGTAACGGTTTTCATTTTGAAATCTCCTTTTCTTGGTTTTCTGCAGTCGGTCTATCCTTTCCGGCAAATGCGATTTTCCTTTCGTCGGCTTCCTCTTCCCTTGAAATTCCCTTCTTGCCTTGCCTGATCCGGTAAAAAAGGAAAAGAAGGAGGAAGAGGTTGATTAGACTCGCTATGGCGACTGAGCTGTCGCCAAGGGAAGGGAAGAAATAGGTCGTAAAGCGGGAAAGGTAATTATAATAGGCAATTACGCCGGAGAGCTGGCTTAGGGGAAGAAGGAAGTAGTCCTTCTTCGCCGTAAGGCAATAAACGAGAAGAAGAATGTCCCTAGAATAAAAATACCGTTCATGCCTATGGGGAAGGAAGAAGGGGACAACGTTGATTAAAAAGGCGGAAACGAGGATGAAGGTCTTCTTCTCCTTCAAATCCGGATTGTGGATTAAAACGAAGATGCAGCATAGGGCAATAAGTCCTAAGGCAAGGAAAGTGGCTGACCCGTTTGCAAGGTCTAAGTCATCCCCGGAGAAGGAATTAAACAGATGCCACCTGTTCGCACAGCCTAGATTAAGATTGGAATAGCGTCCGATCTGGATGACGATGAAGGAGGCCGCCTCAGAAAAGCCGGCACCGCAGAATAGGGCTGGAAGAAGGGTGAGGAAGAAGCCAAAGAAAGCAAAGAGGATCTTCCACAGGGAAACCATCTTTTTCCTCCAGAAAACGGCAAAGAGAGGAAGAATAAAGACAATCTGTAGCTTGATTGCAAGGCCTAGCCCGACAAAAAGCCAGGCAAAGGAGTCTTTTCCGTCCCTGACAAAATAGAGGGCGAGGACGATGGATAGGGTCCAGAAATTGTCGCACTGTCCCCAGAGGGCAGAATTCAGGTACTGGATAGGAAGGAGAAAACAGATCCAGGCGCCAAGAAAGGGAATATATTTCTCCTTAGACAATTTCTTTAAAAGAAGGAAGACGGAAAAGGCAAGGAGGAGGTCGAACACGAAGTTCCTTGCCTTGATGGCAATCCTATAATTCGATTCGAACGTATAGCCGGAGATGGTCACCCTTTTTCCTTCCGGAAGAAGGGAGACAATGGCTAAAAAGAAAAGGTAAAAGGAAGAATAGTCCGCCCCTTCCACCTTGTAGAAGTTCTTAAATCCAAGGGATTTGATTTCTCTTATCCAGGGGATGTTGAAATTAAGAAGATCCCCATATGGCATCCTAATGACCCTAAAGCGGATATAGAGCCCAAGTACGAGGATAATCAACGAAACAATATAGGGGAAGTAGCGGAAAAGAAAGCCTCTTGCCAGAAGGGAACTTTTCGTCCTAAAAAAAGAGACCTTCTTTTTCACTTCGGATGCTTTATTTTTCAACTTTTCTTTTTCCATGTTTCCTCCGCGTTAAAAAGCTTTTTGGATTTATGCCGTCCGGATACCTGAATTTCGGGGCAAGGAGAAGCACTGCACCAAGGGAAAGGAAGGAGAGAATCGTCACGACGAATCCAATCTTGTATCCGTTATCGGTATAAAGAATCTTAATCGTGTGCCTTCCGTCTTCTATCGAAGTGAGATCGATGGCAGAGAAGATGGAGAAGCGGGTAACAGCCTCCCTCTTTTTCCCGTCCACATAGAGGGAAATCCCCTTCTCCCTTGGGAGGGTGAACAAAAAATCCTGCTGTCCTTTCTTTTCAAAGGTTCCCTCATACCCATAGGAGAAGAAGCCTTTCACTTCCTTTAGCTCGGTATGGGAAGAGAGGAGACAATCAAGGTATTCGCCAAGCACTTCATCGTCCTCATAATAGACTTCCGGACGGAATTTTGCTTCATCGAAGTCCTGTTTCAAGGTAAGGGAAAGAGTATGCCGGTGATAACGATTATCCTTAAATCCCCGGATTCCCTGGTGCCAGTAGGTATTGATTTCCCTATATTTTCCGTCAAGGAAGAAATCGATGCCGGAGAAATTATTCTTTACTCCCCTATAGAGATTCTTGCCATAGGCTTCCTCTGGCACTAGGAATGAGAAAGAAAGGGTGTCTCCTTTCTTTCCGCTTAGCCGGTAGTACCCGTCTTGCCTAAGGGAGGAAATCGTGGCTGCCCCTCCTATTTTCTGTAGTTCAAGGGAATGGAAGATTTCCTTCTCCTTTCCCTGATTATCGACTAGGCCTGGGACGAATTCCTTATAAATCTGATTCTGATATTCAAAGGCATCGAAATAATAGACGCTTCCATCTTCGTTGTATCTTCCTTCGGCGACGTAGGTTTCGTTGGTGTGTCCGATCGGATAGCCGAGAGGAAGAGCCTTGGTGTTTTCATAGAAGGAGATTGTGGAATCATGTCCCTCTAGATTCAGCTTCTTCCTGATTCCGTTGGAAGTATTGGAAGGGTACAGGGCAAGATTTGTATCAGAGGAAGAAGGTTCGTCAATCCAATATTTCAATCCGAGAAGGGAGGTCATGGCCAGCGTGGAACCTCCGTCATGCCTTTCGGAATAGCCGTTGTACTGGAAGCCAAGCTTAGGAAGGAAGTTTTCTACGTTTTTCTTCGCCGTGGAAGAAAAATGGGCCAGTCCGGAATAGCCGTAAAACATCGGATTATTGTCTATTTCGTTATAATTTCCTGGACGGTTGAATGTCCTCTCCCTTCGGTAAGGTCCATCATCGGCCGCGTATTCCTTAACCTTGTCCACATCACTCTGATAGGCCCTGTCCTCTAAGTAGAGGTCCTGGGTCTTATATTGATTATGCTCGATATTGGTGCTGATAACGCTCTTCCCTCCGTTATAGGAGGAAACCCTGCATAAGGGAGTGAGAAACAGGGAAAGAAGGGGGTAGGCGATAAAGGAGAACTTTGGTTTAAAATAGCGCACCCTTTCATACCCGAAACAGAAAAATAAAGTGAAAAGATAAATAAGAAGGGATGGAAGAGAAAGGGAAATCGGAAATCCGAAGCTATCCTTCCCTTTGCTGACAATCAGGCAGACAAGGGTAAGAGGTATAAGAGGGAGGGCATACCCATAAAGATGGGTCTTTTCCTTTGAAGCGACAAAGGAGGAGGCAAAATAGCAGACAAGGAAGCCCATAAGGAAAGAAAAACGGCAAGGGAACCAGGTCGGTTCCCGTCCGCCGTGGAGGAGGGCATTCGTGACGGAGGTCAAAGATCCAAGGACATAGACAAAGAAAAGGACCGCACTGGAAAGGCGTTTTTTCAGCGGATAGCCCTGGCTGAAGAAATAAAGCTGTCCTAAGACAAGAGGAACCATTCCGACAAACCTTGTCCTGTAGCCGAAGTTCTGTTGGATGACTTCGGAAGTGGTGTATCCATTTTCGAGAAAGCCCTGGAGGAAGGAGAACGGGTTGGCTAAGGTAAAGTCAGGCATCTTCCTCGACGCCTTAGTTCCGGAGAAGTGAAGGAAGGCGGGAATCCAGAGAATGCCTGCCAACAATCCTCCAAGCAAGGAAAGAAGGACAAAACGATAAAGGAAGGGGAGGCCATAATGCTTTTTGTCTCCCCTGATGACAAAGTCGGAAATAAACAATAGAAGGAGGAAAAGGCAGACAAGGCAACCTAAATACCATCCTACCAACCTGGTAAAGCAAACAGCAAGCGGATATAGCCAAAGATGCTTGCAGTCCTTTAGGAATTCATAACCGAGGACCACCAAAGGAAGAAGGGCCAAGGTATCAAGCCACCTAAAGTTGGAAGCATAGACAAAAAAGTAACTGATCCTTCCGTAGCCGATGGCAAGGCCGGAGAAAAGGAGGCTGTCCTTTCCAAAGCGGAAGTGACAGAGAAGGTAGAAGAATAAGGAAGCAAAAGACCTTTTTAGAATATTGGAAACAAGAATGAAATAAGGAATATCACTCTCGCCAATCAGAGGAAGAAAGAGATTGAAGGGAGAAGCTAGATAGTAGGTAAACAGAGAAAGAAAATCCCCGCCGAAGAATTTACTGGTGGTATAGATGAATGACCCGTGCTCAATAAGCAAGGTACGGTAATAGCGGAGGTAGGAGATATATTGGCTCTGGAAGTCCCTCCTAATGATGGTATACCCCTTCTCATCAAAAGGATAGAACCCCCTGTTACGGAGCAAGACAAAAGACAGGATAAGAGGGGCAAAGAAGGAAAGGAGAAGAAAAAGAGTAAAAGAGCCCCACTTTAGGGCAGTTCTCTGCACATTAGTCAAAGAAAGGTTGAATTTCGTTTCCATAGTCAATATCTTATCATATGAAAATAAGACTGCGTAAAAAGCAGACAGCAAAAGAAAAAACTATGCAATTGTAAATTTCCTGTGATAAAATACGTTTCGGAGGTAAATCCATTGCCTTTTATCCACGTAAGGACGAACATTAACATTGATTCTTCCACTGAGGCCAGAAGGGAAAAAGATTTTGGGAAAGTGATTTCATTCCTTCCCGGAAAAACCTTAGACTGGCTTAGGACCCGTATCGATGATGGGTGTAAGAGGACATTTGCCGGAAGCAATGACCCTCTTAGGATGATCAAGGTTTCTGTCTTTGGTTCTTCTAGTCCGGATGATTACAATCGGTTTACCGGAAAGCTGACGGATATCGTTGTTTCCTATCTTCCAATCCGGAAAGACCGCATCTATGTCAGCTATTTTGAAACGCCGCATTGGGGATACAACGGATCAGATTTCTAAAAGTTTCTGTTGTCTCAGGCAAATCTCTGTGTTAAACTATCTTTCGCTGGATCCATAGCGAAGTTGGTAACGCACGGGATTGCAAATCCCTAACCGTCGGTTCAAATCCGGCTGGATCCTCCAAGCATATGCCCTCGTAGCTCAGTTGGATTAGAGTATTTGACTACGAATCAAAGGGTCAAGAGTTCGAGTCTCTTCGAGGGCACCAAAAAAGAGAGAGCCCTAACGGCTCTTTTCTTTTATAACGAGAGTTAGCGCAGCTTGGTAGCGCACCTGCTTTGGGAGCAGGGGGCCATGAGTTCAAATCTCATACTCTCGACCAACAAAAAAGCCCTGAACAAGGGCTTTTTTTAAAATCCAGGAAAAAAGAGACCAGGCTTTATAAAAGTGACTTCACTGCTGAAAGAATGACGCTGAAAGGCGTGTCAGGATAGTGTATGGCAAAGGAGAAGATACTAGCCGCTATCCGATAGTCCTTTTTCCCTTTGCCCCTATGGAAACGGTCACAAAGGGCTTTAAGCAGCGTGTTGCCTTTTTCAACGAAGTTTATATAGGAATCATAGTATGTTTTCGGTCCCTTGTGGACGACATGGGAGAACAGCTCCTGGTGTTCCAAAGAAAAAGAGGAGAAGGAATCATAAAGAAGCCGGACTCCCTCGTCGAAGGAAGAAAGGCTTCCGATTTTCTTCCTGATCTGACCTTCAAGTGTATTCCAGTCTTCGATTGCTATGCAGATGAGAAGGGAATTCTTGTCCGGAAAATAGTTATATATCGTCCCAACGGCGATTTCGCTCTCTTTGGCAAGTTCCTTCCTGGAGAAAGCCCCGGGTCCCTTGCTTTCGATGATCTCGCTTGCGGTATGAAGAAGCCGGTTTCTTAAGTCCGTGATTATCTTTGGCATGTTTTTATTTTATAACACCGTTTCCCTTAAACTCAAATGGAAAAGAAAATGAATCAATTCATATTGATTTTATGAACAAGTTCATATAAAATAATTCCGTCATCATTTTCAAGGAGGATAAAGAATACCATGAAGAAAAAAATGATTTCGCTTGCCTTAAGGGCATTATTACTGACCGGATGTGCACGTAAAGAGACTTCAAGTCCTAGCCTTTCCGAGCCGACCACCAATTCAGAAGTTTCCAAGGATTCCGACAATTCGTCGGCTTCCTCTTCTTCTGACGGAGACATCGAAGCCGGAGCCACCGAGACAGGACAGGGAGGGCTTAACTTTGGTGATGTCGACTGGTCGGATGATTTAAAGAAAGAAGCCCTTGACACCTACCTTTCCGGAATCGGAGATAACCATCGTGAAAGGAGGCAGATTGCCACCCTTTCCAATGGCAAACCCCAGATTGCATCCGTCGAATACTATAGGGATACCAATAACCATTGGTTTTTCGGCTCTTCGGAATCCGTCACTGGGAAGGTCTTAGACAGGAAGAAGGATCCGGATGTTGCCCTTTACTGGACACGCCAGCTCCGGGCCGAGGATAGGAGCAGGGCTCCGAACTATTTCACTTCCTATGGCGTTGAAATCATCGGCACGGCAAATTTCTACACTACCGAGCAGGTCAATGCCCTCCCTACTTCCGAGAAGGCATCCGTCATTGCGATTGCCCGGGGATACTACAAGTCCAGGGGCGCACAGTACAAGAAATTCTACGACGAGACCGCCGAAGGCTATAGGGATGATGCCACATTTGTCACCTATGTTTTCGGAAGTACAACGAACACCCCCTACATCATCAAACCGACAAAAATCATCCTTACCTCCCCTTATCTTCTTTTTATCGAACGGGTTGACGGCGAAGAGGGAGAGCATCATTACGCTTTTAAGCAGGGCCAAAGGACTTTAGGCGAGTACACCTTCCTGCCTAAGGCATTCCTTGATAAGCTTCTTAACTTCGTTCGCAACGCAAAGAGTGACCAGGCGCTGAATAAATTCACCACAATGGTCGATCGCACATCTGCGACAGGACTTAAGACGCAGGTAACTTTATCCTTCTAAATCCTAAGAAACCATTTTTCAATCCAAAAGCTGGCTTGTCGGTTTCCCCGTCAAGCCAGTTTTCTTGTTTTTTCTTTTTTTATTCCTTTAGACCGGGCCTTTTTACAGCACATATTTTTTCTTACCCGGAAAGAAGAGCTTCGGAAAATGTCGAAAAAGGAGCCCTAGGATTGTGTTTACGCTGGATGAATTTTGACATTTCCCTTCAACGGCTTACGTATTTCACGCCGTTCAAATCTTATTTTTGCTATCATATAAAGGTAATTTTAAACCTAGGCTTTTAAATCAAAGAGGTAAGCATGAACGTTGGCATTGTTTCATTAGGATGTGCAAAGAACCAGGTCGATCTCGAAGAGATTCTGGCCTACCTGAAGAAAAACGGTTTTGAAACCGTATCTAATCCAGAGCTAAGCGACATTATTTTAGTCAATACCTGTGGTTTCATCGAATCGGCAAAGAAGGAATCCATCGATGCAATTCTAGAAAGGTGCAAGTATGGGAAGCCGGTAGTCGTAACCGGCTGTCTTGCCACCCGGTACTTAGAAGAACTGAAGAAAGAAATTCCCGAAGTGGCGGAGTGGATACCGCTTGAAGAATATAAGAACTTCGGCAGGCATTTCCAGAAACTGGTCAAGGACCGCAAACTGACCGGACAGATTGATCCGACCAAGCGTCTTTTCATCTCTCCTAAACGGGAGGCTTATCTTCGTATCTCCGACGGATGCAATAATTTCTGCACCTTCTGTGCCATTCCTTATATCCGCGGCAGATTCAAGTCCGTTCCCTTTGAAACGCTGAAGACGGAGTTAAAGGAGAGGGAAGAGGATGGCATCCGTTCCCTGACCGTCATTTCCCAGGATACATCTAGGTATGGCCGTGACATTCATCTTTCCCTAGTGGATTTAGTGAAGGAGATTATCAGACATCCGAATTTCGACTTTGTCAAACTAAGGTACAGGTATCCTGACGAGGTTCCGGAAGAGTTAATTGACCTTTATGCCGCCGATAACAGCATCACGCCCTACTTTGATTTGCCTGTTCAGCATTTCTCTAACAGTGTATTAAAGCGAAGGGGACGAAGAGGAACCGAGCAGGACATTATTGACCTGATTCACCGTTTCCGGGAAAAGGTTCCCGGAAGCATCATCCGGACCACTGTCATGGTCGGCTTCCCCGGGGAAACGGAAGAGGATGTCGATGAGCTGATCAAGCAGAGGAAGGAACTGAAGTTCGATCATCTTGGCTGTTTCACCTATTGCCCGGAGGAAGGAACGCCTGGTGCCTTGTTTAAGGATCAAATTCCGGAAGAGGTCAAGCTTGCCCGTTATAAAAAGGTCAGGCAGACCCAGAAACGGATTTCCTATGCCCTGAACAAAAAGAGAATCGGGACTTCCTACAAGTGTCTCGTCACCAAAAAGAACAACGACGGGCTTTCCTATTCCTGCATCAACAATGTCTATGCTCCGGATGACATCGACGGGGAAAGGCGTCTTTATTCCCGTTATCCTCTTAACGAAGGGGATTTAGTCAAGGCCAAGGTCGTCAATGCAGGGGTATACGATCTTGAGGCGGAAGTCGAAGAAATCATCCGAAAGGCAGAATAGTGATTTTCGGCAAATACGTTAACAAATACTATAAAAGATATTGGTACTATTTCCTTCTTGTCCTGCTTGTCGATTCCCTCGTCGACATCCTCCAACTAAGGCTTCCTCTGCTAATCGGAAACGTGGTTTCCGCCCTTAACAGCCAGGATTCTTTGCCAGCAGCAGCCGACAGTTCGTGGAAACGTTTTTTTGTCGGCTATACATCAAAATTCACCTTTCATCCTGCCGAAGGGCTACCCTTTTACAAAACGGACCTTTTCCTTGTCATCAGGATAATCGGAACCCTTGGGCTACTTATCTTCCTTGGGCGGAGGGGATGGCGTTTTCTTCTCGGACGGATCGGGGCGAATATCGAACGTGATTTACGAAGAGAGAGGTTCGCCCATATCCAGACTATGCCTTTATCCTATTATTCCGACAAAAAGGTAGGAGGGCTTCTTTCCTATTTCACTAACGACGTACAGACGATCGTCGTCTGCTTCACCGACGGCATCCTTGATACCGTGGATTTAGTCGTACTGGGGACCGTTTCCTTCACTGGAAGGAGGTTAAGGAGTTATCCGATTACTCTTTTCACTGCCCTTCCTCTAGTCCTTTTCATCGTCTTTGGCGGCATTGTCGGAAAGGCAGAGGCCAAGCGGTTCAAGCTTTCCTCCGATGCCTTTGAAGGACTCTCGGACTTCACCGAAGAGAATCTTCAGGGGTTCAACGTCATCAAGGCATTTAGAAAGGAAAAGGAACGGCAGGAAGATTTTAAAAAGCTATCCATTAAGGCAGAAGATGCCTCTATCGGCTATCTCCGGTTTTCTTCCTTAATCGATGCATCAATTAACTTCCTTTTAGCTTTGGCCTTTGGGATACTTTATATCAGGTGCGCTGCCTCTATCCTTTATCACGACTCTTCTTTTGCCGGCACCATTACGGATGTCGGAAAAAGGATGACCTTTACCGGATACTATGATGCCCTGATTTGGCCAAGGAGGGCAGGAGGACTTCTCATCGACTATGCTTCCCGGGGTAGAGGTGCACAGAAAAGAATCGGGGCGATTCTCTCCGCTTGCGGGGAAATCAAGGACCAGGATAATCCGAAAAACGATATTCTTAAAGGAGACGTTCTCTTTTCCCATCTCTCTTTTACTTATCCGGAGAGCAAAGAACCGGCTTTGAAAGACATCTCCTTCCACGCCAAGGAAGGAGAAATCATCGGCATCGTCGGACGGACAGGAAGCGGAAAGTCGACCCTTGTCTCCCTTCTTCCAAAACTTTATCCGATCAAAGAGGGATCTCTTTTCCTTGACGGAGTCGATATCTGTTCCTGGCGGAAGGAGGATCTAAGAAAAAGGATTGGTTTTGTCCCACAGCTTGGCTATCTTTTTTCCGGTTCCGTCAGGGAAAACATTGCCTTCAGTGAAAAGGACAAGAGCAGAATCGACAGGCAGAAAGTCAAAGAGTGCGCTTCCCTTGCCTGCGTCGACAAGGATATTCTTTCTTTCCAGGACGGATATTCCACAATCGTCGGGGAAAGAGGTTCGACCGTTTCCGGCGGGCAGAGACAGCGGATCTGCCTTGCCCGTGCCTTCTATAAAGAGCCTTCCGTCCTTGTCCTGGATGATTCTCTCTCCGCCGTCGATGCTGACACGGAAAAAGAGATTCTTCTGCACCTGAAGTCCAGGGAACGAAAGAGGACGACGTTTATTATCGCCCACCGGATTTCCACCTTGGAGAATGCAGACCTGATTCTTGTCCTTGACAAAGGAAAGCTCATCGGAAAAGGAAAACACGAAGAGCTAAGGAGAGATTGTCCCTTCTACCACGGCATTGTTGAAAGGCAGAAGCTGGCGAAGGAGAGGGAATGATGCCGCTAGATAAAAAAGACCCAGAAAAAAAAGAAAAGCTATCCCTTCTTAAGGATATCCTTCCCTATTTCCGTCCTTATAGGAAAAACTTTGTCCTGATCCTGATTCTTGATCTCTTCGTCAACGCGCTCTTTACCGGTGAGCCCTTCCTTGCCCGGTTTTTGATTGACTATCTTTCTAAGGCCTCAAAAAGGCCAAAGCCCTATCAAGGAAGCGTCTTCCTTCCGGTCATCTATCTGACCCTTGCCGACACCCTTCTCTGGTTCCTTGCCGGAATCGGGGCCTATTTCGTTAACAGGGGCTTAAAAAAGCTCGGACAGCATGTCGTCAAAGACAGGCGGAACGACAGGTTCAAAAAGGTAGGCAGCTATTCCCTCTCCGAACTCCGGCAGCTGAAAATCGGAAGCTACGTCACCAGAATCACGAACGACAGTGAGAACCTGTCGACTTTCTTTAGTGACATCGTCCCCCAGTTCCTCCGCTCGATAAGGACGATTACAATCATCACGCTTGGGACCTTTATCGTCTCTTCCTTGGCCGGGTGCTTCTATTTCGGCCTCATCTTCCTAGCCTTCATCCCGGTTGTCTTCTTTGTCTCCCTCGCCTTCACGAAGAAAACGAAGAAGTACTACCGGGCGAACAAGAAATCCATCTCCGAGAGGAATTCCTTCCTTAGCGAAACCTTCCAGGGCGTAAAGGTCGTCAAGCTATTTGCGGCAGAGGACAAAAAGAGGGATGAGTTCGACGAAAAGAACACGGCCATATGGAAGAGCGCCCTGAAGTGTTCGAATGTCTATTCCGCCTTTTATCCGACAAGGTACCTTTTACAGGTTAGGTCCTACATTCTCATCATTGCCCTTTCCCTTCCTAGAGTGAACAGGGATCCCACAAGGGGAGGACTGACGATTGGAACCTTCCAAAGGCTCATCTCCTTTAACGGTCAGTTCTTCCAGCCTATTCAGACAGTGACAAAGAGGCTTAACCAGAGGCAGTCGATTTTCTCTTCCGCCGAACGGGTTCTTTTCATCCTGAAGTCCAAAGCTAAGGAAGAGGAGGAAAAAGGCGGCATCGATGTTCCTTCCTTCAAAGGAAAGATCGAGTTTCGGCACGTCTATTTTGCCTACGAAAAGGACGACTATGTCTTAAAGGATGTCTCTTTTGTGATTCAGCCTGGTGAGACTGCCGCCTTTGTCGGTGCGACCGGAGCCGGGAAGTCGACCATCATTTCCCTGATTAACCGGACTTATGAAGCCAATAAGGGGGAGATTCTTATCGATGACATTAATGTCAAAGATTACTCCTTAGACTGCATCCGACGCAACATCGGGGTCATGCTTCAGGACGTCTTTCTTTTCTCCGGCACTCTTGGGGACAACATCTCCCTTGGAGACAAAAACATTTCCAAGGAGGAAATTGTCAAAGCCTGCAAGGAAGTAGGGGCGGATTCCTTCATCTCTGCCCTTCCGAACGGATACGGGGAAGTGGTCAAGGAACGGGGAGACAATTACTCCGCCGGACAGCGGCAGTTGATTTCCTTTGCCCGGACCCTTGTCTATAAGCCATCCAGGGTCCTCCTTGACGAGGCGACAGCGAACATCGACACCGAGACGGAGCAGATTATCCAGAAGTCCCTCCTCCGGAGGCGGGAAATCGGAACAAGGGTGATTGTCGCCCACCGGCTTAGCACCATCAAGGATGCGGACATCATCTTTGTCATCCACAAAGGGCGGCTAAGGGAGAAGGGAAATCACAATGAACTATTGAAACACCACCAAATCTACTATAATCTTTACAGACTCCAAAACAGGGAAAACAATCTGAAGAAAGGAAGAGATTAACATGAACAAGGAAAACATCGTCCTTTATGACTCCTATCAGGGGAAACTACGGAAGTTTGTTCCGCTAGAGGGAAACGAGGTAGACATCTACTACTGCGGACCGACCGTCTATAACTATGTCCACCTTGGCAACTTCCGTCCGACCATCACCTTTGACCTTCTCACCCGTTTCCTTTCAGAAGCTGGGTACCAGGTCAAATGCGTTTCCAATTACACCGACATCGATGACAAGATCATCAACGAGGCGAAAAAGGAAGGAAAGAGCGAAAAAGAGCTCTCCGAATTCTATATCAAGGCCTACGAGGACTGCCTGGATAAGCTCCATATCCTTAAGCTCTATGATCACCCTAAGGCAAGTCAGTACATCAATAAGATGGCCGAATTCATCCAAGGGCTAGTCGAGACAGGCTATGCCTATAAGGCAGACGACGACATTTATTTCCGTGTCGGGAAAATCAAGGACTACGGGACACTGAGCAAGCAGAACATCGATGACCTTGTCTCAGGTGCAAGAATCGACGTCAACTCCCACAAGGAGAACCCCCTCGACTTCGCCCTTTGGAAGCTGACGAAGGACGACGGAATCAAGTTCGACACCATTGTCGGCACGGGGCGTCCAGGCTGGCACACCGAATGCGTGGTCATGGTCAACTCCGTCTTCCATAAACCCTTGATTGATATCCACGGTGGAGGTTTCGATCTCAAGTTCCCTCATCACGAGAACGAAATCGCCCAGTCCGAGGCGGCAAACCATACCCACCTTGCCAATTACTGGATGCATGTCGGCTTCCTTCTCACCAACGGAACGAAGAGGAGTAAATCCCTTGGAAACTCCATTCTGGCAAAAGACGTTCTTTCCCGTCACAGCGGAAACGGAGTAAGAAGGTTCTTCTATTCCACCCACTACCGTGCTCCGATTAACTATACAGAGGAACAGCTTGACCTTTTCGACAAGAAAGCCAATAAATTCCAGTCCACCGTCAGGCGGGCATCTGCCCTTCTTCAGCTTAAGAACGTCCCTGCCTCCCCTCTTAGCCAGGAAGACTACGGGAAATTCAGGGACGATTTAGCTAGTGACCTTAACGTCTCTAACGCTAGGGCTGTTGTCGACAAGGTAGTCAAGGAACTCAATTCCCTCGTTAGGAAAAAGGATGCGGACTTAAACCTTGTCTCTTCTCTTTATGGAACCCTGAGGAAGTTCTTCTCTATCCTTGGCCTTGTATTTGATGTGCCTCAGGTCACTGAGGAAGACAGAAAGAACTATGCCGACTACCAAAAGGCAAGAGAAGAGAAGGATTTCTCTACTTCTGACACTCTTCGTCCCCTTTTAAGGAAGAAAGGACTGCTCTAGAATGTACGATTATCTCATTGTCGGGGCCGGACTCTTTGGCTCAAGCTTCGCCGCCAGGGCGAAAAAGAAAGGGCGTTCCGTCCTTGTCCTAGAGAAGTCCCCCGTTGTGGGGGGCGCTATCCGCACGGAGAGAAAGGACGACATCGATATCCACGTCGTCGGTCCCCATATTTTCCACACTTCGGATAAGTCTGCCTACGACTTCTTTGATTCCTACGGAAAAAGGAAGACCTTCATCAACGAACCCTTGGCCTTCTACAAAGGAAAGTATTACCATAGGCCCTTTAACAGGAACACGTTCAAGGACCTTTGGGGGATCACTGACCCCGAAGAAGCAAAAAAGAAGATTAAGGAGCAGATCGTGGCCTCCCATATCGGAGAGCCAAAGAACCTTAAGGAGCAGGCCATTAAGAGGGTTGGAAAGGATATCTTCGAGATTCTCGTCAAGGGCTATACGGAAAAGCAGTGGGGACGCTCCTGCGAAGATCTCCCCGCTTCCATCATCAAACGGCTTCCGGTCCGGTTCACCTTCAACAACAACTATTTCAACGATACCTATTCCGGGATTCCTAGGGAAGGGTACACTAAAACCATCGAAAACAGGCTTGAAGGATGTGACCTTCTACTGAATACCGATTTCCTTGCCGACAAGGAAAAGTTCAGAAAGAGGGCCGGAAAGGTTATTTATACCGGAGCCATCGATGCCTATTTCGGATTCAGACTCGGACAGCTTGAATACCGGACGCTCCGTTTTGAGACGGAGAGACTTGACCAGGAATACTACCAGAAAGTCGCCGTCGTTAACTATACCGACAGAGAAGTCCCTTACACGCGAATCTGCGAGCATAAGCATTTCATGGACAGACATAATCATAAGGTCACCTATATCACCAAAGAGTACCCTAAGGAGTTTGAAAAAGGCGATAGGCCTCTTTATCCGATCAGCAACGAAAAGAACAAAGCCCTAGCCGAGGAATATAAGAAAATGGCCGGAAAAGAAGAGAATGTTTTCTTCGCCGGCCGGCTTGGTTCCTATAGTTACTTTGACAGGGACGACACCATCAGGGAAGCAAGGAAGCTCTTTGATTCCTTGGAGGCTTAGGAAAGCAAAAAAGCCGGGGAAACCCCCCGGCATTTTTGTTTGCTACTTTCTTAGTTGGTTAGGATGCTTCTTCTTGTCCTCGTCGAGGATTTTGTCCCATGACTCCCTGTCGTCCTTGGAAGGGACGAAGACATAGGGATCGTTGCGGAAGAGTCCGTAGTAGTCGAATCCGAATCCGACGATATAGCGCTGCTCGTCGGTCGTCAGTCCGGTGAAATCGGCAACCTCGTCATAGGTTTCCTTAGGGTTGTGCCGTTTGACGAGGACGCAGATATATAAGTGCTTCGGTTTGTACTTTTTCCTGACGAACTCCTTGAGGAAATGCCTAGTTGTCCCGGTGTCGATGATATCCTCGACAAGGACGACGTCCCGGCCTTCGAGATTGTGGTCAGGCTCCTTCTCAAGGATGACCTTGCCGGTAGAGGATTCTCCGTCATAGGAAGAAACTTTCCTTGTGTCCAGCCAATAGGCCCCCTTTAAATGGCGGACAAGTTCGAATAGGAAGGGAAGCGCCCCGTTCCTTACTCCCACGAAAATAGGGATGCCGTTGTCGTCTTCCTTGAGCTTGGGCTCAATTTCCGAGGCAAGCCGATTGCAGATGCGGGAAATTTCATCTTCCGACAGGATAAGTTTCTCCATATTGTTCTCCTCTGGTAAGTAACAATATTTTATATAAATTTGGATAAATACAATAGTTTTGTCCAGGATTTTTCCTGTGAAAACGCTTTATCCTTTTCTGTTTGGCTCTCTTTCCTGGTTCCCAGCCGATGGGGGAAGCTTCGAAGACACATTTTTAAAAAAAGTCTTGCATTTCTTTAACCTGCATGCGATAATCTTTAAGCGCGCTTGAAGAAAGCGGTGCAAAAAAGTTAGGTGGATCCTTAGTGTAGCGGCCTATCACGTCTCCCTGTCACGGAGAAGATCACGGGTTCAAATCCCGTAGGATCCGCCATCTTCTTGCAGGCGTAGTTCAATGGTAGAACGCAACCTTGCCAAGGTTGACACGCGGGTCCGATTCCCGTCGCTTGCTCCATGAATCTATAGTCCGGTCTTCCGGGCTTTTTTTGTTTCTTCATGCGGCCTATATTATAATGAACCGATATGTCCAGAGGTTTCTTTTCCTATCTTAACTGGGCCGTCCCGAAGACAAGGGATGCCAGCGAGGAACTTAGCTATGACATCGCTAACCGGGGGCTCTTCCCTAGGGAAAGGCGGAAGTACGACCTCTTTGACTCCCCTTTTTCCATTCTGCGTGCCTATGCCCTCCTTAGAAGCCTGAAAAGGCGTAACAGGGTTCTCTCCCTGTTATCCTCTTCCGCCAAGGAAACTTTTTCCACACAGGTTCCCTCATGGAAGAAAATCTTTTCCGCAAGGCCCTATTTCCTTTATGACTCCGTCAAAATCTATTTTCCTTTCTACTCCCCCTATGTCAACCAGCGGTTTGTGTCTAATCCCGCTTCCTTCTACTCTTTCCCTTACCAGGCCTTCCTTAAAGACAGCGACTGTTCCCTTGTAGACCCCTTGCAGGAATACGGAAGCCATCTTTATTCCTTTTCCGGCCTTAGACTAAAGAAACTTCCTGTCAAGGACATCGACTCTTCCTGCTATTATCTAGAAAAGGAGGGGATTCTCTTCTTTATCGATTCGGCCGGTTATCTAGAGACAAGGATTCCTTTCTTCGACGAAGGAAGGAAGAAGGACTATAGCCACCTTAGCGAGCGGCTTAGCACTATCGCCCTAGACTATTATTCCAATGATTTCGGAAAGCTTTCCCAGGACCTAATCCATCTATCCCTTCTCTCCCCCTCCATCGTCCTTTCTGCCATCAAAAGCAAGGAAAAGCAGAATAAGGAGAAACACGATGACCTTTAAAATCTATACGCTTGGATGCAAAGTCAATGCCTATGAGTCGGAAGCCCTGAAGGAACGGCTTCTTAAGGAAGGCTTTATTGAGGCGAAAGGAAAGGAAGCGGACATCTATTTCGTCAACACCTGTGCGGTCACCAACGAGGCGGAGAGAAAGGACCTCCAGAAGGTCCGCTCCCTTTCCCGTTCCTTCCCCGGTAAACGGATTGTCGTCAGGGGCTGCTCAAGTCAGATACACAAAGAAGAATACCTTTCAATCGATGGCGTGGATTTGGTCGCCGGTTCCTCCCATAAGTCGGACATCGAAAAGCTCACTCAGGGGAAGGACCACGTCGACAGGAAGTCACGTGAATTCACCTTCGAGGATACCCCGACACAAAAAGGGGAGAAATCCGTGCGTGGCTACAGGAAGATACAGGACGGATGCGATAACTTCTGTTCCTACTGTGTCGTCCCTTACACAAGAGGGAAATCCCGTTCGAGAGGGAGAGAGTCTATCCTAAAGGAGGCAAAGAGTCTTTTAAGCCATGGCGTAAGAGAACTCATCATCGGCGGAATCGATACCGGGAGCTACCAGGATCCTTTAGACCATGACTACCGCCTGAAGGACTTGTTGAAGGACAGGCTTCATCTTGCCCCCTATCCTTACCGGATACGGGTTTCCTCGATTGAAATCAGTCAGATTGACGAAGAGTATATCTCTCTCTTTGCCCATCATCAGGATGTCCTCTGCCCCCATTTCCACATTCCGCTTCAGTCCGGAAGCGGAAAAATCCTCAAAAGGAGGAACCGGAAGTATTCTCTTAGCCAGTATCTCGACAAGGTGGACGAAATTAAAAATAGGATTCCTTCTGTCGCCCTTTCCACCGATGTCATCACCGGATTCCCTACGGAAAATGAAGAAGATTTCCAGAGCACCTATGATTTCTGCCGGAAAGTCGGATTCAGGCGTATTCACGCTTTTCCCTATTCGGAACGTCCTTTTACGATGGCGGCTAAGCTCCAGGGGAAGATAGATCCGGCCATCCGTCAGGAACGGACAAGAAGACTGATTTCCCTCTCGGAAGCAAACGAAAGGAAATACCGACAGGAAGTAGAAGATGAACTTGTCCTGATTGAAGGCAAAAACAAGGAAGGGAAATACGAAGGATACAGCCAGCATTATCTCCGCTACGAATTTCCCTTCAAGGAGAATAGGACCGGCAAGTTCGTCAAGCCGGGCAGGGAGAAGAAGTAATTTCTTCTCTTTTCCCTTGATTGGGCGGAAAGAAATCCTTATAATGTTCTTTGTCTGTTTTGGGGCTGTAGCTCACCTGGGAGAGCGCGTGCTTTGCAAGCATGAGGTAGCGAGTTCGATCCTCGTCAGCTCCACCAAATAGAATGTCTGTCGGACTTTCGCCAAAGAGTTCTTCCTCTGCAAGGGAAGGTCCGGCTTAAGATTAGATGCTCCGTAATTATTCCGGCAACCAACAAAGAAGGCGGATCTGTGATGGTCCGTCTTTTTCTGTTCCGAGTTCCCTTTTTTCAAGTTTTGATCTGCTATGGGATTTATCGCAAAGAAATACTTCCATGAGACAGGTAACGAAAGTGGAATAAGGAAGATTAAAACCATGGACTTTATGTGGAAAGATGGGAAAAGAATCTTTAATGAAGATAAATCACTGGTAAGGTACATCCAAGATTATCTAAGCCACTGGCATCCTAAATCCGAAAAAGGGAAATGAGAAAATCTATGCATCTCTTTTTCTTTGCCGAAACCAGACAGGATTATGGACCAAAGATGCGGACTTTCCGAAAGGTACGGATGCAGAAAAACCAGAAATCGTTTTTCTTCCAATGAAAATCCGGCTGTGGCATTGTCACAGCCTTATCCTTCCTTAGCTCGGTTTAGCCTTTCAAACGGAACATGGTGTTTTTTTCGCCTTTCCGTTGTAAAATAAGCCCGAGGTATAAGCCAATGAAAACATTTAAAACCATCCTTCTTCTTGCCCTTCCGGCAAGCGGAAAATCCGAAGTCCGGAATCTGATGGCACATAGGAAGCCCTCCATCCTTGAAAAAGACTTCCACATCGGAGAGAATCTTCAGCTCGATGATTTTCCCTATGTCAACTTTAGGCGCCGGATTGACCAGGAACTAGTCAAGATCGGAGAACCCCGTCTTTTCTATAAAAACGACGAGGACACCTTCTATGACGGACGGGACTGGGGAACGTTAATCCAGATGCTAAACGAAGACTACCACGACCTTCTTAACACCAACAGAGTGCATCCAGACAGCGTGAGCCAATATCTTTTCGAACGCCTTGACCGTTGCTCGTTAAGGGTCGGCCTTAAGCCGCGGCTGTCTCTGCTAAAGGAGGAAATAAGAGCGAAGATTGCATCCGCACTTGAAAAAGAGGCCCGGGAAATCCTGAAAGGAAAGGAAAGCCAGAGGCCGGATTCCTTCGAGAACAAGACCATCGTCATTGAGGCGGCCCGGGGCGGGAAGAGTGGCTCGCCTAGGCCCTTAAAGGGCACTAGGGGATACCAGTATTCTCTTTCCCTTTTCTCTCCCGACCTTCTTCAGGATGCCGCAATCCTTTATATCTGGGTCACGCCCGAGGAATCCCGCCGGAAGAACTTTGCCCGGGCAAATCCAAACGACCCAGGATCGAATCTTTTCCACGGCGTTCCTAGGGCGGTGAGGAGGGATGAATACGGTGTCGACGACAGGAAGTACCTTAGGGATTCCTCTCCGGTCAAGGACACGATTACCATCGTTTCGTCAGGGAAAACCTTCCACCTTCCTATCGGAGTATTCGATAACCGGATTGACCGGACTTCCTTCCTCCGGGAAGACCCTGGAAAATGGGAGAAGAAAAAAGTCGAGGCGGTGACTTCTTCCATTAAGGAAGCAACGGACGCAAGGTGGAAGAACTACAATAAGTAGTTGCTTTCCGCCAAAATACGGAAAAACAAAAGCGGGTGGGAAAGGCCACCCGCTTTTTGTTTATCTGAACCAGAAGGGATAATCATAGAGGAGAATGAAGACGATGTCAAGAATCCATCCGATTGTGCCGCCGAAGAGGATCCATAGGATTCCGAGGATTAGCTCAACCCTGTTATTATGCTCTAGTGCCTTAGCAATACGCCAGAATGCCCATGACCAGTCCAGGATCCAGAAGCAAAGAACAATCTTCAGCCATTTCGGATTTGTCTCCATCCAACGAGTGTACTTATCCATTTCCATTCCTCCTAAGTGGATTGCACTAAATAGATTATAGTCAGAGAATTTTCTGTTTCAACTAGGTAAATCCATCCTTAGGAAGAAAAAACTCCTACTCCTGTTCTTGGCCGGTTCCCTCTTTTCCATCATCCTCTTTTTTCGGCCGGCCGTCCGCCTGGTAGTTATCTTCCGCTTGCTTTTGCGGATCCTTAAGAAGAATCTTCCGCAAGGCCATGGAAAGCTTCTTCGCCGGTTCCAGGCGGGATTTCTTTCCAAGTCCCTCCTTAAGTTTCTCCGGCAAGGCATCATAGAAGCGTTTCCGGTTCACCTTTGCCGCCTCCTTCTGGTTTTCCCGGATTTTTTCATACTGCTGGGCAAAGTGGGACTGCTTGGTCGCCTTGCTGATCTTGGCAAAAAGGTTTTCCGAAACGATGACATCAATGGCAAAGACGCCATAGGTAAGGCCTAAGATGAAAATCGAGCCGAAGTGGGCGGCATTCTGGGCATTTCCGCTTCCAAAGAGATAGACGAAGGCCTTGGAGGCGAATTCATAGACGAAGGGATTGAGGACATAGTAGTAGATAATGGCGATGGCAAACCAGATTATGGAGAAGAGCGGGCAGATGATCCCCCTGACATTTCCTTTCTGGTTCGTGTAATCCCATAGTCTAACTTTGAAGCCTTTGACGAAGATTAGGCCGGCAATGAATTCCAGAAGGACTAGGCTTGTCCCCCTTATGCAGATAGGGAGAAGATCGTTTATGCTTGCCCCGTGGGTATAGCTTTTTCCATACCTCCCTTCGACAGGAAGGAAAAGAGGAAGAGAGTCAGGAAGGAACCGGTAAAGGATGAAGCAAAAGGTGAACATGGACACGATTCCAAAGCCGTAGAGAGGAAGCCATGGGCCTTTCAAAAAGCCGGGGTTCACCCATTTCTTTGCCGAAAAGAAGCGACGGAAAAGGACTTCGATTAGATAGCCGAGCCTACATCCTGCCCTAAACCTGAAAAGATAAAGAATCAGCAATTTGCTGACCAGATAATTCTGGTCTTCCATCTGGCCGTTCCTTAGCATAAACATATTTCTTATCCCCTGATTTATGATAACATATAAACAAAAAATAGGGGGTTGGAAATGGACAAGCGAATCGTATTCCTCGGCACTCCGGAAATCTCCGCGGTCTGTCTCGAAGGCCTAGTCAAATCCGGAAGGAACATTGTAGGCGTCGTCACTAAGGAAGACAGACCGAAGGGACGGAAAAGGAGGAGGGAAGAATCCCCGGTCAGCCTCAGGGCGAAAAAGCTTGGCCTCCCTCTCCATAAGCCACACAAGCTCAATCTGGATTTTGCAAGGGTCGAATCGTGGCATCCGGACCTTCTTCTCACCTTTGCCTACGGCCAGATTCTCTCCGAAAAGGTTCTCTCGCTAGGCAAATACAAGCCTCTTAACCTCCATGGTTCCCTGCTTCCGAAATACCGGGGGGCTGCCCCTAGGCAGTACGCCCTGCTTAACGGAGAGAAGGAAACCGGTGTATCCCTTAGGGAGAGGGTCAAGGAAAGGGACGCCGGGGACGTCTATGCAAGGAAGAAGATTCCTCTCTCTGAGGAAGACAACTACACTTCCCTGTGCCAGAAAAGGGCGATTGCGGCAAGGGAGCTTGCCAGGGAAAAACTGCCTCTTTATTTTCAGGGGATGCTCATCCCCGTCAAGCAGGATCCTCGTCTTGCCACCTTCACCCATAGGATCAAAAAAGAAGACGAGCATCTCTCCCTTGATTTGTCACCGGTGGACTTTGTCAACCATGTCCGTGCCCTTTCAAGGGAACCAGGCGCCTTCCTTCTTCTCGATGGACAGCCACTGAAAATCTTCCAGGCGGAGGCCTATAGCGACAAAGCGGAAGCAGAGAAAGGGACGATTGTCCTTTCCCACAAAAAGGACATCATCCTGCAATTAGCCAAAGGGCAGGTCCGTCTTACTCTTCTTCAGCGCCCGGGAAAGAAAATCAGGAGCGCCTCCGACTTCAATAACGGGGTCAGAGATTTCCAAGGAAAGGTATTGGCATAGTATGGGAAAACAGAAACTAGTCAAAACAAATGCAAGGCGTCTTCTTGAGCAGAAGAAGATTCCCTTCACTGTCCACACCTATGATCCGAAAGAGGCTATTTCGGCTACGGATGTGGCTGCCTATTTAAAGGAAGACCCGAAGAGGGTATTTAAGACTTTGGTAACCTATGGGAAGTCTGGAGAGCATTATGTCTTCGTTCTTCCCGCAACCGGCGAGCTTGATTTAAAGAAGGCAGCCGAAGCGGCCGAGGAGAAATTCATCGAAAGGCTCCCGCAGAAGGAGCTTCTCCCTCTCACCGGCTACATCCATGGCGGCTGCTCTCCGATAGGAAGGAAAAAATGGTTTCCGACCTTTGTCGATTCTTCCGCCCTTGCTCTTCCCTCCCTGCTTGTTTCGGGAGGAAGAATCGGGGATCAAATCGAACTTACCCCGGATAACCTTCAAAAGGCCTGTCAGTGTCAGTTCGTTTCATTAACCAAATAGGAGAAAAAGAAAATGGATAAGGATTTCATTAAGCAGAACAGAGTCATTCTCGGACTGAGGCGAATCGCCCATTCCTCGGACAAAGAGGTTGAAAGCTTAATTAAGGGTGCCCTTGATTTAGGAATTCATTATTTTGATATTGCCGACATTTATACCGGCGGTGTCTGCGAGGAAAAACTCGGGAAAGTCCTAAAGGCCAACCCTTCCCTCCGGAGCAAGAGGTTCATCCAGACAAAATGCGGCATTGTCCGAAACCCCGGCGATCCGACAGTAAGGGACCTATCCAAGAAGCATATTCTTGAGGCTGTCGATGCCTCCCTTAGGAGAAGGAACACCGACCATGTTGACTGCCTTCTTCTCCATCGTCCGGACATCTTCAGGGATAACCAGGAAATCCAGGAGGCTATCTCCATCCTGAAAAAGGAAGGAAAGATCCTTCATTTCGGGGTCTCGAACAGGGATAAGGAAATCATCGGATACTTGCAGGAGGGAGGAAGCAACCAAGTCGAAGTAAACCAGCTTCAGCTCTCCTTAGGACAGCCTTCGCTTCTCTCCCAGGTGTTCAACACCAACAACCCTGATCAGTCCCCGCTTCTTTCCGACGGACTGTTCTTCTATAGGAAGCGAAAGAATAGGCCGCTACAATGCTGGTCGCCCTATCAATATGAATTCTTCAACGGCTCTATCTTCACCAATAGCCACAGGAAGCCGACTCAGGCCCTATTAAAGCAGATTGCCGAAAAGTACCACACCACCCCCTGTGCCATTGCCACAAGTTTCCTCACTAGGCTTGGCGACAATATCGAGGTCATCACCGGATCCACGGACCTTTCCCACATCAAAGAGACACTTGACGGAGTATCCATCCAAAGGACAAAAACCGAGTGGTACGGCCTATATTGCTCGACTGGAAATCTTCTCCCTTAATAGAAAAGGTGCCAGACAAAGGCACCTTTTTTAAATCTTTTTCTTGTCTTCGGCCCGGTCAAGGGCGGCAAGGCGTTTTGCCTCTGCCCTGTCTGTGACCCGCTTCTTTCCGCTTAGCTTTCGGTACTCATTCAGGGCACGTTCGTATTTTCCAGTGTCCCATCCATGATAGAAGACAAGGTCCTCCCTTCCTTCCGGGAGGTATTCCAGCCGGTACCAGACCTCTTTGTCATCATAAGGGTAACTCTCTTCCTTGCTTGTCCCGTATGTTTTCAGTCTTAGATAACTTCTGACGTGGCAGGGTTCATCTGAGACAGTTGCCCTGGCCGTTTCAATGGCATCGGCACTTCCTCTTGATTTTGGGGATAATGCCAGTTCGGTGACGGTAAAAGAGAGAGGGAGTGCAGCCTCAGGGAGTCCGACCTCTCTCGCCACCTGGCAGGCATCATAGCATCGCCCCACAGCCTGAGGATTGGCTAAACCGACATCCTCGTAGGCAATGACCATTAACCGGCGGATAAGGCCTTCAAGGTCCCCACCCTTAAGCAGCTTGGCAAGATAGTAGATGGCGGCATCCACCTCGCTTCCCCGGATGGACTTCTGAAAGGCGGAAACGGTGTCATAATGTTCGTCTCCGTCCTTATCGGAAAGATAGTTCGGCCTATTGGCCACCTCTTTTGCCTCTTGTAGGCTGATAAGATGTTCCTTTGAATAGCTTAAGGCTACCGCTTCAAGTTGGTTATACGCAAAACGGAAGTCTCCCCCCGATATTTTCGCTAAATAATTAATTGCTTCATCAGAAAACTTTCTTTGCCCGTCAAGGCCTTTGGGACTCGTTAAGGCCTTGATAAGACCGGTTTTAATTTCCTCCTCCGTCAAAGGGATGGTCTGCAAAAGCCGGCAGCGGGAACGGATGGCAGGATTAAGGGAAATCAAAGGATTTGCAGTCGTGCATCCGATCAGATAGAAATCCCCATTCTCAAGATGAGGAAGAAGAAGATCCTGTTTTGCCTTGTCCAGACGGTGGATTTCATCGATGATGACGATGCTCGGTGCAAAACGGATGGCTTCCTCGAAGGTCTTCTCCCTCTTTTCCTTTTTGTCCAGGACGGCATTGAGAAACAGGGAATTGACATTCCTTGAATTGGCAAAAGCCTTGGCCAAAGTCGTCTTCCCCGTGCCCGGAGGTCCATAGAAAACCATCGAAAGAAGGGAAGAAGCCTCTTTGAGTTTTTCCAGGAAAGAAACGATTTTCTTCTGGCCGATCACTTCCTCTAACTTATCTGGACGCCTTCGGTAGGCAAGCGGTTTATCAATCATGTTTCCTTCCTTTGTCTAACACATGCAGGGAAAGAGAAAGAAGCTGCTCAAAAAGAGAGGAATTCTTTACTCCCCTTTCCTTGACTTCTTCATCCGTCAGCTTCTCTTTTGACAGACCGGTTCCGTAATTGGTCAGAAGGGAGATGCCAATTGTCTTGATTCCCCTGTGTGCACAGGCGATAGCTTCGATGGCCGTGGACCTTCCGACGGCATCGGCGCCAAGTCTTGCTGCCAAGGACACTTCGGCCGCCGTTTCAAACTGAGGGCCGGAAAACTGCCTATATGTCCCCTCGCAAACAGGGAGGGAATTGTTCCGGGCTTCCTTAAGGATTTCCTTCCGTTCTTCGCTGTCGTAGACATCGGACCTGTCCGGAAAACGGGGGCCGAACTCAGGGATATTCCCGCCGATAAGAGGAGAGGGGACCCTGAGGGATATCTGGTCCTTTATCAGCATAAAGGAGCCAGGGGTAAATTTAGGGTTGGCTATTCCGCAGGCATTAGTGAGGATAATCCGTTTCACGCCAAGCCTTTTCCTCAGCCGGACAGGGCGTACAGCCTCTTCGCCCGTATAGCCTTCATAGTAATGTAGACGCCCTTGGCTTAGAAGGACAGGGATTCCTTGATAATATCCAAAGACAAGCCTGCCTTTATGGCCGGCGTTAGTCGCTTTTGGCCTATGGGGGATAACAGAATAGGGAAGGGAGAAAGAAGAGGAGAGCTTAGAGGCAAACTGCCCAAGCCCGGTTCCTAAAACAACTCCGATAGAAGGAACAAAGGAAGTTTTCCCTCTGACAAAGGCCTGCCTCTCAAGATATTGCTGATAATTCATTTTTCTGCCTCCTCATTATTATAGGAAATTCTTCCTTTCAAGAGTAGCGGAAACAGCAGCAAGCCCTACCCTATCCCCTCCCTGTTCCGTTATAATATCTTTATGCGATTACTTATTCAGGAATGCCTTGAAGGCTCCGTAACTATCTCTGGCAAGGTAGTTTCCTCCATCCAAAACGGGGAAGTGATTTTTGTCGGCTTCACGCAAGGAGATAATGAGGAAATCCTAGACAAAAGGCTTGCCAAAAGGATAAAACTGAGAATCTTCAAGGATGCGGAAGGGAAAACAAACCTTTCCCTTTCCCAGGTGAACGGACAAGTGCTTTGTGTCTCGCAGTTCACTCTCTATGCTGACATTTCTAAAGGAAACCGTCCTTCTTTCCAGTCTGCCCTGAAAGGGGATGAGGCAAAGGTTCTCTATGAATGCTTCTGCAAGAAACTATCCAAATATGTAGAAGCCCGATTCGGTGTCTTCGGAGAGGATAGGAAAGTCCGTTTGATTAATGATGGTCCTTTTACCATCTTTATGGACAGTAAGGAGATTTGTAAATGAAACAGAAAGTATTGCTTGGTCTGTCCGGAGGAGTGGATTCAGCCATAGCCGCCTATCTCCTCCGTGAACAGGGATATGATGTCACCTGTTGCTTCAGGCGGAACTGGGACAGCATTACGAATAACGACATCAAAGGAAATCCGACTCTGAGCGGAAGCAAATGTTCCCAGGAATTCGATTACGATGATGCAGTCGAAACCGCTTTTGAGCTGGACTTACCGATTATCCGCAAGGATTTTATCGAAGAGTATTGGAAAGAGGTCTTTTCGATTTTCATCAAAACCTATGAAAAAGGACAGACTCCAGACCCAGACGTCTTCTGCAACAAGTTCATCAAGTTCGGCCATTTTCTTTCTTATGCGAAAAGCCTAGGCTTTGATACGATTGCCAGGGGACATTACGCAAGGCGTCTTGACGAAGACGGGGAAAGCCATTTATATAAGGCCTTCGACCGAAACAAGGATCAGTCCTATTTTCTCGGTCAGATTAGCAGGGAGCAGCTCTCCCACGCTCTTTTCCCTCTTGCCAATTTCACAAAGCCGCAGGTAAGAGAGCTGGCCGGAAAACTCAATCTCTCTGTCGCCAAGAAGAAGGACTCCACCGGCGTGTGTTTCATCGGCGAAAGAAATTTCAAACAGTTCCTTAGTAATTACCTTCCCGCAAAGCCAGGCGACATCGTCGACAGGCAGACAGGAGAAGTCATCAAGAAGCATGACGGAGTTCTTTACTACACCGTCGGACAGCACCGCGGGCTAGACATCGGAGGAGTCAAGGGGCATTCCAGGGATCCCTATTTCGTGGTCGGGAAAGATGTAAAAAAGAATATCCTTTATGTGGCGCAGGAGAAGGGCAATGAATTCCGGAAGTCCTATCGCTGTTCCCTTGAAGGACTTAACTGGATAGGAAGCGACCTGCCCATGACCGAATATTCCTGCTATTGCAAGTTCCGTTATCGGGGGAAGGATAGGCCGGTGACCTTTGCCTTGCAGCCAGACCCAAGTAAGGCATGGCTGACCTATCCTGGATACGACTATGTCGCCAAGGGACAGATTGCCGTCCTCTACCAGGGAGACAGACTTTTAGGGTCCGGGATTATTTCTGAAACATTTGATAAGAACAGGGAAAGGATTCCGTATTAACCCATGATTAGCATCCAGAACTTTTCAAAAGACTACCAGTCGAAGAAAGCTGTGACGGATAGGAATCTGACCATTGAAAACGGAAAGGTCATCGGGCTTATCGGACCAAACGGGGCCGGGAAGTCGACGACGCTAAAAGCCATAACCGGGATCATTACCCCGACGAAAGGCGAAATTTTCATTGATTCCGTTTCCATCAAGCGGCAACCAAGGAAGGCAAAAAGGAACATTGGCTATGTTCCCGATACACCGGATAGGTTTTTAGGAAGGAAAGGGTATGAATATTTAGCCTTTATCTCCTCTGTCTACCATATGGACCAGAAAGAGGGGAGAGAACGGGCAAGGGACAGGGCAAAAGAACTTCATCTACAGGATGCGCTGTCCGACCGGATTGTCAACTATTCCCACGGAAGGCGGCAGAAAATTTTCATTATCGGATCCCTTCTTTCCAATCCGAACAACTGGATTCTCGACGAACCAAGGACGGGACTTGATCCTCAATCCTCCTATGAAGTAAAGAAAATCAGGCGAAAGAGGGCAGAGGAAGGAAAAGCCGTTCTTTTTTCCACTCATGTCCTGGACGTGGCGGAGAAGGTCTGCGACGAAGTGGCGATTCTCGATAAAGGAAAACTTTGCTTCCTTGGAACCATCGAACAGCTACGGAAAAAGGAGAATCTGCTTAACAGCGGTCTTGAGGACCTCTTCCTTCATCTTACCGGAGGAGCAGAATGAAAGCCTTCTATTACCTCATCAAAGCCTTGAATGCCAATGGCAGGACGAGGAACAGCGGAAAGAAAAAAGCATCCAAACTCGGAAACGTCTTCTCCTTCCTTATTTATTTTCTGTTTTTTGTTGTCGGGATTTCTGCCCAGAACATCAGTGCAAGGGTAAGAAGGAAGGCTGTAGTCTCTGCCGATGCTTTTGCCGCCTTTGGTAGGCTATCATGGTCTTGTTTTATTCTGTTCTCTTTTTTGTTCAGCGTCAGTATCTGTCCAAACATCTATTATCAAAAAAATCAGGATGCTTTCCTTTATCTTCCAATCAGTGGCTTCCGGCTTTTCCTGGCTCAAATGAGCCTAGGAATCTATTATTCCTCTCTTTTCGGCGGATTAAGTCTAAGGATATCTAGGCTGGCCTATTCCTTCCTTGCCTCTCTTCCCGCCTATTCTTACCTTATCGCCATCCTCATCGGTCTAGCCTATCTTGTTCTTTGTCCTTGCCTTGCCTTCCTTTTCAGCAGTCTGTTTGCCCGGCTGTGGAAAGGAAAAAAAGGAAAGGTTTTCCGTCTTGTCCATGCCACCTTGTTCAGCCTACTTAGCGTAGTTTTTCTTCTTGTCTCCCTTCTTATTCCTTCCTTTGTCCATGGTGACTTAAATCAGTTTTTCCTTTTATTGGATAAGGAACTGGGAGGACTTCTTTTCCTCGGCCGGCCACTATACTGGGATTTGACCGGAAATATCCTCGCCAACAGGGGAACCGTCATCCTTTTCGCCATCCTCTTTGGACTTGTCTATCTTTTTGCCCGCGTTTTCTTTATTTCCCGGCTTGAAGCGGAACCGAAATTCAAGGAAAGACAGATTCCTTTAGCGGCGGTGGAGAAGAAAAGGGAAAAAGCTTTTTCCCGTTCCCTCTCTTTCAACAGGCAGAAAAGGCAATGGAAAAACTATTTAAGGGATGGAAGCTTTCTGACAAGGAACAGGATCAGGCCAGCCCTTTATTTAATCGGAATGGTCATCTTTTGCTTTATCTTCCAAGGGTCTGACGGGGAATCGACTCAGGAAGCCACCTCTATCGCTCTCCTTCTTTACCCTGTCCTTAGTTCCTTTTCCGGATTCTCGCCCATTCTTCCTTTAGTCTCCACGTCACTCGAAAAGGACAATTTTTCCATCAGGAAGTCTATGCCTCTTTCCGCCAAGAGATCCTGCCGGTACAAACTTTGCCCGTCCCTAGCCATCAATGGATTATTCTCCCTAATCTCCTCCCTAGCCTTCTCCCTTCTCTCCCCCTTATCCGTCACTTATCGGATCGTGTTCGTCCTTTCCATGCTCGCCCATTTCCTTTTTAGGGAAAGGTTCTGCTTCTTCCTTGGCCAGGTTTTTGTTAATTTCCACTATCAGAATGTTGTGGAGCTGAATAAAGGACTTGGTCCTTTCCTAGCCTTTCTTAGTTTCGCCCTTCTTTCCTTTGTCCCCCTCTTTTTTGGTCTGATTTCCCTCTTTTCGGGGATTTCCTATCTCGGCCTTTTGATTTATCTTCCTCTCTCCCTCTGCCTTTCCTTTGTCTTCTATCGTCTCAGCTGCCGGAAATATTCCCTGCTTAGGCAAAACGATTAGATTTTTCCTGTTTCTCTTGTAAAACAAAAGAAAAGTTAGTAAAATTCTCTGTGGCATTTTAGAAACGAGGTGAGTTACTTTGCCAAAGACTATTGTCAAGGATAATGAGAGCTTAGACAGGGCCAGGAAACGTTTTAAACGTCAGGTCAACAAAGCCGGCACCATCGCCGATTATCGCAAGCACGACTTTTTCTTAAAGAAGGGTCTTAAGCGTAAGCTCAAATCCGAAAACGCCCGTCGTCGTCATTAATGGGCACTAAGGCTGCTTCGGCAGCCTTTTTTTGTGCTTTTTCTCCTCCCTCCGTTTACAATAGTAGTCATGAAATCATTAAAGAACCTTTTGATTAGGGGACCTGGTCCTTCCTCTAGCCATACCATCGGTCCTTTCCGCATCTGTAAGGATTTCTTATCCACCCTTGGGGAAGATACCGCCTTAATAAAGGCTACCCTCTTTGGTTCCCTTGCCCTGACCGGGAAGGGGCATAGGACGGACAAGATCATCGAAAAGGCATTTGCCCCTCTTCCCTGCATTGTCCTCTTTGACAGGAAGGAAAGCAACCTCCATCATCCAAACACCAGGGAATGCGCCGCCTATGACAGGAAAGGCAACCTGCTTTCCAAAAAACGTTATTGCTCTTTGGGAGGAGGGTCGTTTGCCCTAGAAGGAAAAGCCCCCGAGGAAAAGGATGTCTATCCTTTCAACTGTTTCGAAGAAAGGAAGAAATTCAGGAAGGAAAAGAACATAAGCGACAGGTATTCCTTGATTCCTTTCTTTGAAAAGGAGGACAGGATTCCCTTTGCCGAAGAACTTCTTTCCCTTTCCTTTAAAACTATCGAGTTGTCCAGGACGAAAGACGACATTCTTCCCGGCCCCCTTCGTTTGCAGTCGGTATCCAAGGACATCTATAGGCAGGCTAGGAAAAGCAAGGATGGCTTTGAAAAGGATAGGATGCTTCTTTCTTCCTTTGCCTACGCCACAAGCGAAGAAAACGCAAGAGGCGGGAGGGTCGTCACTGCTCCGACCTGCGGCTCCTCCGGGGTCGTCCCCGCGGTCTTATACCACCAGTACAAGTTCCGGAACAAAGACAGGGAAAGTCTTGCCAAAGCCTACCTAGTCGGTGGCTTAGTCTGCGATTTTATTAAAACCAACGCCTCCATTTCCGGGGCCGTCCTAGGTTGTCAGGCGGAAATCGGTTCAGCATGCTGTTTTGCCGCAGCCGCTCTCTCCTATCTAAATGGTCTCTCCCTTTATCAGATTGAGTATGCATCAGAGGTGGCAAGGGAGCATTTCCTTGGGTTGACCTGTGATCCCGTAAACGGATATGTTCAGATTCCCTGCATTGAACGGAATGCCATGGCCTCCATCCATGCCTATGCCGCCTTTGAATTTGCCAAGGAAATATCGGTTTACCGCACGAATAAGGTTTCCTTCGATAATGTTATCCTAGCGAGGAAGGAAACCGGAAGCGAATTATCCGCTGATCTCAAGGAGACTTCCCTTGGCGGACTTGCAAAGGTCATCCACTGCTAGAAGATTATCTCGTCTGTTTCTGGGGATATCTTATCCGCAAAAACGGGCACATCAATGAATTTCCTATCCTTTTCCGTCAGCCTTTCTTCGCCTTGCCTAATCTGAAGGCGGATAAGGCTTTTTCCTTTTTCCCTTTCCTTTTCGTAGTTGTCAAAGAAGGAATGGCAGAAATCGATGGACGTCATTTCCCGCCTTATGCCGTCCTCCCCTTTTCCAAAATAAGTGTAGGACCTCCGTTTCTTCCTTTCCTCATAGGAAAACACCCTCTCTCCCACAAGCAGGGCGGAAAGGTACTCTTTTATCCCTTCGACCCTTTTCCCCTTCCTCTTTTTCCTTCCCTCCTCTGTGTTTTCCACTTTTTCCCCAAGATAGGAACAGTGCCCGGATTCCTTCCTCTTTGAAGAAAAAAGATTCTCCAAAGGGTAGTTTCCGAAGGAAAGGACGCCTTGGATTCCTTCCTCCTTATGCTCTTTCAGGGTTCCTTCCTCATAAACGGCGGGATGGAAGGTATAAAGAAGAGGTTTTCCCTCCTCAAATCCATCGCATTGGATTTCCGCACCTGCTTCCTTAATCAGGCTTCCCTTACATTCAATCGCCCTCTTAGAAAAGATGTCCGGATGATCAGCATCGGAAAGAATAAATTCCCTGCTTTTATCAAAAGTCTGCCGGCAGGTGAACAGAATAACCTGCTTCTTTTCCAATAGCTCGACCGAGAGATAGTCTAAGGCCGCTCTTTCCCCCTCTAAAAAGGAAAGAGAATAGGTCAGCCGTGGAAGATAGTCTTCGTCAAAGCCATAAGTCACTTCCCTGCTCTGCCCTTTTTCCCTTACGATTTTCTCTTCCCTTAGGATGGAATAAGAGCTAGGGGCACTCTCCCTTTTTTTCCGGAACAGATAGACTCCCCTAAAGCCCCTGACCACAAGACCGGACCTAAGGATAGGGAGAAGGATTCTTTTCTTCATCTAGGACGTCCTCCTATCTCATATGGGATAGGAATAAGAAAATTTCCAGAAAAAAAGAAAAAACCGGTCCAATCAGGACCGGTCATTTTCTTAAAGGAAGTCGGATTAGGAAAGGAGGCCTTTAATCCGCAAGGCAATCTTCTCCGGAGTAAACCCATAGGCATCAAGGACCTTATCGGCCGGAGCTGACTCGCCGAAGTCATCCACTCCGATGACGGTCTTGGCATACCGGTAATTGCCGTCCGATTTACCCCTTTCGATAAATACCCGGTGGGCATAGTCGTTCCCGAAGACTTCATCCTTATAGGCATCGTCCTGACTGTCGAATAATTCTGTGGAAGGCAAAGAAACGACACGGACGTCAATGCCATCCGCCAAAAGCGTCTCCTGGGCCTTGACGGCAAGGTTGACTTCCGAGCCAGTCGCAATGAGGGTAAGAAGGGCTTTTTCCTTTTCCTTGCTGACAATGTATCCGCCTTTCCTTGTCCCTTCAAAGGAAGAAAGAGGATTGTTAAAAAGGGCCTGCCGGGAGAGGACGATGCAGGTAGGATGGTCATTGCTTAGAAATGCACTGCGATAGGCTCCAGCCGTCTCGATGGCATCGGCAGGACGGAAGAGGACAAGACGGGGAATGGCGCGAAGCATCGTCAGCTGCTCAATCGGCTGGTGGGTCGGCCCGTCTTCCCCGACGGCAAGGGAATCATGGCTGAAAAGGTAAATTGCAGGAATCCGTTCCCTGGCCGCCATACGGATGGCCGCCTTCCTATAATCGGAAAAGACGAGGAAGCACCCGACATAAGTCCGCCTTCCCCCATGGAGCAGGATGCCATTTTGGATGGCAGCCATGGCGAATTCACGGATACCGAAATTAATGTTCTCCCCCTTCCGGTTGTCCTTGGAGAAATCGGTGAATTTCTTGACATGGGTCTTGACCGAATCGGCCACATCGGCACAACCGCCGAAAAGATTCGACAATTCATCCGCGACAATGTTCAGCAGGGCCTGGGAAGTGTTGCGCGTTGCATCCTTGAAGCCTTCCTCATATTTCGGTGCATTCTGGAAAAGATAAGGAGCGACGTTTCCACTCTTTAGATCCCTAAAGCGCTGGTAGTCATCCGGATATTTTTCCTTGTACTCCTCAAGACGTTTATCGTCTTCTTCCTCAGCTTTTTTGCCGCGGGAGAGGAAGGTTTCCTTAAACGCCAGGTAGGCTTCCTCAGGCACTTCAAAAGGCGGGAAGGAGACTCCAAGGTTTTCCTTTGTCTTAACGACCATCTCCAAGGAGAAGGCCTTTCCATGGGCGAGATGGCTTCCGGCAAGTTCCGAGCCGTAGCCAATCACCGTATGGCAGATGATGATGGTCGGCTTTTCCTTGGCGGTCTTGGCAAGGACGAGGGCATGGTCGATTTCCTCGATGTCGTTTCCGTTCCTTACTTCCAATACGTTCCATCCTGCCGACATAAACCGGCCCTTGGTATCTTCAAGGGAGGAATTAGAAAGAGGACCGTCCAGAGTGCAGTCGTTTTTATCATAAAGAAGGATAAGTTTATTCAGATGCCAGACTCCCGCAAGGGAAATTGCCTCCTGGCTGATTCCTTCCTCAAGGCATCCGTCCCCGGTAAGGCAGTAGGTGTAGTGGTTACAGATCCTTTCCCCATGAGGATAGATAGCCGAAAGATGGGCTTCCGCCCTAGCCCTGCCTACGGCCTGGGCGATTCCTTGCCCAAGAGGGCCGCTCGTGGCATCGACGCCAGGGGTGTGTCCGACTTCCGGATGTCCAGGCGTAAGGGAGCCAAGCTGACGGAACTGCCGGAGCTGGTCCCTAGGAATAGAATAACCGGCAAGATGGAGAAGGGCATAGAGAAGGGCCGAACCATGTCCGGCGGATAGGACGAACCGGTCACGGTTAAAATAGGTCGGGTCTAGGGGGTTGGCGTTCCTGTGGCGGGTATAGAGGGTATAAAGTAAGGGGGCGGCAGATAGGGCCATTCCGGGGTGGCCGCTTTTGGCACGTGCGATTTCGTCTAAAGCAAGCCCACGCAGGCTTTCTAAGGCTATATGGTCGTATTTCATCATGTTCCTCCTTGTTTGGTTCTTTTTCTATTTTACTCTCTAGGCCATTATCTTTAAAGAAAAAAAGCAGGCGGGATTTCTCCCGCCTGATCTAAGAGTATTGGGTTTTTCCCCATGAATAAGTGGGTGCCCTGCCTCATCCATTAGGATTCCTGCCTTAAGCAGGCTTTCAACACCGGATAAGGGACTAGGCTCCCGAAACGCAATTGTCGGAAAAGCGCATAAGTTTCTTAGACGCTTAGAATTATAAGGCAAAAAGGAAGGAAAGAAAAGAACCACGCTCACCTAATGCTTTCCTTGTTCCATTTCTCCAGATAGTCCTCGCCCTTGATGGTTTCCTCCGTGGCAAGGTTAGGGAAGTGCTGCTGCCGGAGGGCTTCGGCCCTTACCAGGGCGACGGAGTTTGAAAGATTAAGGCTCCGCGCATTGATGGCCCTTGGAATCCGCCTAGTCTGGCTAAGATGTTCCTTAAGGACAATCTTTGGGATCCCGGTGGACTCCCGGCCGAACCTGAACCACCTGTCATGGACAGGGTCGGATAAGTCAAAGGAGGAATAGATATTCTTCGAGTACCGGGTGACGAAAAAGCCTTTTTCCTTCCCGTGTAGGTTGAAGAATTCATCAAGGGAAGAGACTCTCTCAATCGGAAAACCGATGGCATAATCCCTCTGGGCACGGCGGAGGGATTTGTCATTGAGGTCAAAAGTCAGATTGCCGATAATCGTCAACGACAAATCAAAGGCGACACAGGTCCGGATGATGTTTCCGACATTGGCGGGCTTTTCCGGTTCGAAAAGCACAACCCGGTTCATTTAGCGGTAAAGCGGGGCCGTCTGTTTGACAAGATAGGCAAGCAGGGCGGAGTCGCCGGCACAATAAGGGGCAAGCTTTTCAAAGACCATCTTATGATAGCCGTTAAGCCATTCCAGTTCTTCCTCATTCAGCCTGGTTAAGTCAATGCCTCTGCGGTCATAAGGAACGTAGGTAATGGTTTCGAACTTATAGAAGATGCCGTCATCGGTCACAAACGCAGGAACGACGAGCAGATTGTTTTCCAGACGGATTCCATACCGATGGGCCTTATATACGCCAGGCTCAATCGTAATGATATGGCCAAGTTCAAGCTCTCCTTTGTCTCCGCGGTCTGGATGTTCGTAGAAGCGGAAGCCAATGGGGCCTTCATGGACACAGGACCTATAGCCGACTCCGTGGCCGGTTCCGCATTTATAGTCCCTTCCTTCCTTCCACCTTACCTCGCGGGCACGGATATCAATGGAATGCCCGGTGCAACCCTTCTCAAATATCGTGGTCGAAAGGGCAATCTGGGCTTTCAGCGTCAAGGTATAATCGTGCCTGACTTCCTTGCTGACATGGTTGGAGACGATAAAGGTACGGGTTGTATCCGTGGTTCCCCCATAGTATTGTCCGCCGGAATCCACGAGGAGAAGCTGGTTGTTTCTGGTCAGAGAGGAGAAATTATCTTTACTAGGGGCATAATGCCTCCTTGCCGCATTGCTGTCGCAGGCGGCAATGGTGCCAAAGGAGATGTCGAAGCAGCGGGGGTTGCTTCTTCTAGCCTTATCGATGTATTCGGCACAGCTAAGTTCGCTAAGACGTCCGGTATCAATGGTGTCATCGATGTATTTCCTTAGCTTAAGGACGGCGATGCCGTCGATGGCCTGGACCTTTTTGGTGTTCTCCACTTCGACAGGGCCCTTGACCGATTTCTGGGAGTAAACAGGGGATGGGGCAAAGACCTTGTTTTTGAGGACAGAGCAGATATAGGCGTTTGTCTTATTCGGGTCAACGAGGGTGGCAACGTCCTTGACCGATTCAAGGAAGGAAGGGAATTCTTCATATGGGTGGACGATGACCTTCTCTTCGGAAAAGCCTTCGGGCAACTTGTTCTTTTCGATGAACAGATGGAGATTCTCATCCTGGTCGATATAAAGATAGGAATAGAAAACCGGCGTACAAGGGATGTCGCTCCCCCGATAGCCTAAAACGTAGGCGATATCGTCAAGCCTAGGAACAATAATGGCTTTGGCTCCTTTGTCGTGGACGGCCTGCCTTATCTTTCCGACGCGTTCCTTTTGGGAAAGGGAAAGAAGGGCAGAATCTACCTTCCAGATTTTCCCAGATGGAAGAGAGGGCATGTCCTTGACCCTACTAGCATAGGAAACCTGTCGGATAGGATGGTTAGCATCAAGATAAAAAGACTTTAGTTCCCCATCGGAAAACAGGGAGCAGTCTAGGCCAAGAGGGTAGAGCTTATGCTCTTTGATATACTGGGCCATGGAAGGGACGCCTGCCCTGCCGCTTTTCACCAGGGTGCATCCGCTGCCGGCAAGTTCTTTCTCTGCTTCTGTCCAATATCGCCCGTCGGTATAGATGAAATAGCCGTCCAAAGTGACAAGGAGCGTTCCGTCGTTTCCTTTGAAGGGGCAGAAATAGAAACGTTCTGCGGCGAAATGGGAGCAGCATTCCTCCGACCTATTGGGGTCGGTGGAAGGAATGATGTAGGCCTTAAGGCCGTCTTTCTTCCTCTGTGACTGAAGAAGGCTAATCCGTTGATCAAATCCGTTCATTGTTTTTCTCCTTTATCCTTAATAGGCCCGTGCAAAGTAGACGACATGGTCGGCCTTTTCACCGCTTATGGCATCCTTTTCGTCAAAGGGTTCCTGATTGAAGGGCATGACTCTCGGAGTGGCGTTGAAGTCCTCCTTAAGGCGTTTCTCGTCTTCTGCCTCGGAAAGGGAACTAGTCCTCGTCTTGGCGAATCCTAAGCCGCCGGTGACGACATTCTTGATCTGGTCATAGTTATGGACTTCCACAATGTGGGAATTAAGGAAGGCAAGAGCCTTCTGATACCTTCCTTCCTGGATTTCCTTAAGAAGAAGAGGGATGTTCTTCAAAGCGTCTTCGATAGGCAGGAACTTCTTTTCCCCGGAATAACGGATGGAAAGGGCAAGAGTCCCGTTTTCCCTGTCCTTAGGCCCGATTTCAATCCGGAGAGGGATGCCCTTCCTTTCATACTGGCTGAACTTCCAGCCAGGGGTCTTGTCGGAAGCATCGATTTCAATCCGCACTCCCTCTTTCATAAGCTCGTCCTTCCTCTTATTCGCCCTCTCCCTGATCCGCTTGTCCTTATCGGCACGGATAGGAATGATCCTAACCTGGGTGGGGGCAATCCTAGGCGGGAGGACAAGTCCCTCATCATCCCCGTGCACCCTGATCAGGGCTCCGATAAGACGGGTGGAAATCCCCCAGGAAGTATAGTAAGGATAGCTAATCTGGTTATCCTTATTCAGATAACGGATATTGTAGGCCTTACAGAAATTCTGCCCAAGGTAATGGCTGGTTCCGCATTGCAGCGCCTGTCCGTCCGGCCTTAAGGCCTCGATAGTATAGGTATCAACGGCACCGGCAAACTTTTCGCTCTCCGGTTTCTTTCCCCTGACAAAAGGAATGGCAAGAAGGTCTTTGCCAAGTTCGTTATAGATCCGAAGGATGGACAAGGCAAATTCACGGGCTTCGTTTTCGCTTCCGTGAAGAGTGTGTCCTTCCTGCCAAAGGAATTCGCTTCCCCGGAGGAAGGGCCGTGTCGTCTTCTCCCAACGGACAACGGAGCACCACTGGTTGTATTTCACCGGAAGGTCGTTATAGGAGTGGACGATATCCTTAAAGTGGTCGCAGAAGAGAGTCTCGCTTGTGGGACGGACAACAAAGGGTTCGCTTAGCTCCTTGCTTCCTCCCTTTGTCACGACGGCACACTCGGGGGCAAAGCCTTTGACGAAGTCTTCTTCCTTGGCTAATAGGCTCCTAGGAATAAGGCTGGGAAGATAGACGTTTCGGACGCCAAGTTGCTTGATGCGCTTATCGAAATACCCCTGGATTCCTTCCCAGAGGGCATATCCGTCAGGACGGTAAATGATAAACCCTTTCGCCTGGGCATAGTCCATAAGTTCGGCCTTTGTGCACACATCGGTGTACCACTTGGTGATGTTTTCGCTCTTCGACGTAATACTTTTCACTTTCTTGTCTGCCATTTTGGTTATCTCCTATTCTTTTTCCGACTCTTCCCGTCTTTCTTCGCCTTTTCCTTTCATTCCAAGAAGAGTCTGCTTAGGGGCAAGCTTCTTGGCATCCTGAATAAAGAATCCGACCTTTTTTGCATCAAACGGCTCTAACCGGCTTGAGGGGAGGGCCAAGGAATCGCAGAGCAGGAATCTTGCCCCATAGTGGGAGGCAAGTTCTGCCTGTTCCGTTGTCTTTAAGCCGTAATAGACAAAGGGGACGGAATATCCTTTGTAGTTTGCCTGGATGGCACGGAGGGAGCTCTGGGTACTATTGCCGCCTAGGACATACTCTGGCTTGACGAAGAAATAGGCAAACAATTTTAGTATACGGCTTTTTAGCACGGGTGAGGGAAAATCAATGAGAAGTGCAGGGGTGAAGCCAAGTTTTTTCCTTTCCCGGATGTTTTTCCTTGTCCTATAGGTCTCCTCGCTGGAATTAAGGATTTCGCTTTCGGATACAAGGAACATCCTCCGGAAGCCGGACTTTGAAGAGGAGAAGACTTTTTCCGCATCCTTCCTTAGAAAATAAGGAATCTTCCTTACCAAGGTTATCTCTTCGTCCTTATGGCTTTCATAGGTTCGTTCAAAAGAGGAAGTAATCTGGGTAAAGAGCTTACGGGAGAAGGAAGGCCTTTCCTTAATGTGCTCGAAGGCATCCTCCCTTCCGTGGATGTGCTTCCTTCCGTAAGGGACGAATTCGGCAAGATAGAAGGAAGGCCGGATTTGGCTCCTATCGCTCTGGGGGGAGAAGAAGTCAAGGCAAGGTGTGTAGTAGGTGCGGAAGGTCTTGTCTTTAATCCTGGTTTTCACTTCCTCTTTTTCGGCCTGAAGCGTTTCAAAGTTCGTGAAGAAGGAAGAATCATAGAAAAGGACGCGTTGTTTTTTCACCTTTCCGCTTCCTATGGCGTCGCACCTCTTTGCGGCCTGTTGGATTCCTATGCGGAAGTTTCCTTTATGATCCTGGGAAAGGGAGGCGCCGATAGCGACAGTGAGGCTATGGGCGGAAAGTCCCCTGTTCACCTGCTGCTGAAGGGAAGTCGCAATGGTGGAAGCAAGGTTCCTGGCCGAGAACTTCGAGAAGGTGGTCTGGTCAAGGAGGACGTATTCGTCATCCGGCTTGCTGACGAACATTCTCCGCTTTTTCGAAAGAAAGCGGATGAGGGCAAGGTAAACGGCATCGTTTTTCTTTTTTTCCTCTTCTTTGGACAGGGAGGAATCCGAGAAAATCTTGACGACAAACAGGGCACCCATCGACTCTTCCCTGCAGGAGGCAAGGAATTTTCTAGCCTCTTCCTCACGCTTAAGAAGGTAACGATTGGCAAGAAGGCGGTTAAGAAAGCCGGTTTTCTCGGAAAAGCCGCTTTTTGAGTAGGGTACAAGATAGGATTCGAAGTGAATCCTATGGGCGTCCAGATTGATCCCCGTGACTTCCCTGATGGTCGGACAGGTGCTTTTCGGCTTATTCAGTTTGATTTCGGCACTGAAGTACTCTTCGTATTCTCCCCGGCTGATGGAATCGATCCAGGCTTTGACCCGAAGCTTATCCTGAGGGACAAACTGGCGAAGGAACTCTTCCCTTGTGAAAGTCTTCCGGTTCTTCAGATTCTTTTTGTCCACGCAGTAAAACAGTTTTCCGATCCTGTCATAGCGGTATAGGCGGACATTATAGTCATGCCTCTCCGCTTCCTTCCTCCTATGGTGGTTAGTATAGGCAAGAATCAAAAGAAAGATTCCTATGCCGATCCTCGTTACCAAAAGAATAGTTCCCCCAAGAAGGAAGAAGTCTTTTTTGGTAAACGATCGGGTAAGGATCTGTAAGGTAACCATTATTATTCCACCGTTTATTCTTTTCTATTATAGTTAGGAAAAAACTTGTTAGCAATTTGAGAACGGGTATATTATAGTAAAGAGGTGCGTCCAAGGAAAAGGGAAACAGGAGGTTAACCATCATGGATATTTATGCAAAGCTAAAAGAAATGCTCAATGAGCAGATTAAGAAAAAAAGTTTCGATATCAATTCAGTCACGCCGGAAACCAATCTGGATGACTTAGGTCTTGATTCCCTGGATAAGGCGGAACTTGTCATCAACATCGAAGACGAATTCGGACTTCCGGAAATCTCTCAGGAAGAAAGGATGAATATTCAGACAGTCAAAGACGTCAAAGAATTAATTGAACGCAAGCGCAAATAGGCACTTGCAAATCTAAAAAAGATTTGATATATTAGAACCCGTTGCCAACTTAGCTCAGTCGGTAGAGCAACCGGCCGTTAACCGGTAGGTCGTAGGTTCGAATCCTACAGTTGGCGCCATTCTCTTATGGCCTGGTGGAGAAGTGGTTAACTCACATCCCTTTCAAGGATGCATTCACGGGTCCGAACCCCGTCCAGGTCACCACTGATCTCAAAAGTCCTGCAGCTGCAGGGCTTTTTTTGTAAAATGTGTTCCACTATCCGGTTCTTTTTCAGAGAGATTTTGCAAAGCTAAAACAGGTCATATTCCAGGAAGTCCTTTTTCAGAAGTCCATTTTTTCTGTTACAATAAATCAAGGAGGAAAATTTATGGAGTACCATCGTTATTGTCCAAAATGCGGACATCCGAATTCGCCCGACAATAAATTCTGTGTAAATTGCGGGGCGAGACTTGATCCCTATAGGCAGGGGAACAGCAATATCAGCCCTTCCTCTTCCCTTCATTCAACTTATGGCTCTTACCAGAAGAGGAGGGATGACAGCCAGGAAAACGGACATCAGGACACCGCTGCCCTTGTTTTAGGTATTCTTTCGATTTGCAGTGCAAATATCATCCTCGGCATCGTCGCCATCGTTTTGGGCTCAAAGCGTGCCTCCATTAATTCCCGCGCCCGGGCCGGAAGGATTTGCGGCATTATCGGATTGGTTCTCTCTCTTATCGCTTTCTGCCTGTACATCGTTTATCTTGTCTTCTGGTCAAGCGGTTTCCAGGAAATCAGGGAGGAAATAAGGGAGAGCTTTGCATCCCTGACTTCTTTCTTTCCTTTGCGGAATAGACTATAATCTTTTCCGGTACTGAGGAGGAAAAACATGACAAAACTAGTGCTTATCCGTCATGGCGAGTCCGAGTGGAACAAGCTCAACCTGTTCACCGGATGGACGGATGTCGAACTTTCCGAAAAGGGCGTTGAAGAAGCCAAGACCGGTGGAAAGCTTCTCAAGGAAGGCGGATATTCTTTCGATATCTGCTTCACTTCCTATCTGAAGCGTGCCATTCACACTGCCTGGCATGTCTTAGACGGAGTCGACGAAGATTATATTCCGGTCATCAAGGACTGGCACCTCAATGAGCGTCACTATGGTGCCCTTCAGGGACTGAACAAAGCCGAGACTGCCGCCAAGTATGGTGCCGAACAGGTCCATCAGTGGCGTCGTAGCTTCGACATTGCCCCGCCGGCCCTGGAAAAAGACGATCCCCGCAATCCGGCAAACCAGAAGCAGTATAAAGGCGTCGACCCTAAGCTTCTTCCTTTGCATGAATCCTTAAAGGATACAATTGCCCGTGTCGTCCCCTATTACAATGAGGTCATCGTTCCGGAAATCAAAGCCGGGAAGAAGGTCCTGATTGCAGCCCATGGAAATTCGCTCCGTGCCTTAGTCAAGTATCTGGACAACATTTCCGATGAGGATATCGCCGGATTAAACATCCCTACCGGTGTTCCGCTTGTCTATGAGCTTGACGAGGATCTTAAACCGATCAAGCATTACTATCTTGGCGATCAGGCGAAGATTGCCGCGAAGATCAACGCCGTCAAGAACCAGGACTCCGTCAAAAAGTAAATCCAATCCGGACTTTTGCCCCGCCCAAATCGAGGGCGGGGTTTTCTTTTCTTTTTTGATTTGGGGCAAAAGCCTATCCGAACCGATATAATAGAAAACGAGGTAACATCAATGATTGAATTAAAGATCAAAGGGTATGGTACGATTAAAATCCAGTTGGACTGGGACCAGGCGCCGAACACCTGTGCCAATTTCACCGAACTAGTGAAAAAGGGCTTCTATAACGGACTGAAGTTCCATCGTGTAATCCGCCATTTCAGGATCCAGGGCGGAGACCCGCTTGGCACTGGTGTTGGTGGGCCTGGCTATTCCATTAAGGGGGAATTCTCCGCAAATGGCGTGAAAAACACCTTGTCCCATAAACGGGGAACCGTCTCCATGGCACGGGCCAGGGATCCAGACTCTGCAGGAAGCCAGTTTTTCATCTGTGATGCGGACGATGAATTCCTCGACGGACAGTACGCTGCCTTCGGTCATGTCACGGAAGGAAGGGACGTCGTGGATAAGATTGCCCTTGTCCAGAAAGATCCGAATGATAGGCCTTATCAGGATGTCGTCATCCAAGAAGCGACAGCCATAGACGAAAAGGACCTCCCCGTGGAGAAAATCCCAGACTGATTTAGTCCGATGATTAAGGTTTATTACGGACTCGATTCCGGCTTTGTCCAGCATAAGGCAAGGGGGGATCTTAGAAAATCCCTTCCTGAGGATGCCTTTTCTTCCCTGATAAAATACGACGGATATAAAGATTTAGTCGGAGACTTCCTCTCCGACTGTCTATCTCTTTCGCTCTTTGGCGGAAAAAAGACCATCGTCGTCGTCAACGCCTATTATTTCCTGAACCAGTCCGGAAAGAAGAATCCGATTCCTGACTCAAGCCAGGACTATAAAGGGCTTAGGGAGTACAGGAAATCGCCTTCTAACGAAACAGACCTTATCAGGATTGTCCCTGGCATGGTCGATAAGCGGGGAACCCTGTATAAGGCGGCTAGGGAAAGTTCAGTCGAACTTGTCTCCTGTCTTTCCCCAAGCGACAATGATCTGTCCCTTTTTGCCAAAGAAAGGGCTTCGGGACAGAACAAGAAAATCGACCAGGACGCCATCAATCTGCTTTTGTCCTATTTTCCCGGGGACTTTCTCTCCTTTGAGAACGCCTTGGACAAGCTCCTTTGCTATAGCAGCCATGTCAGGAAAAGCGACGTCCTTCTTTTGGTAGCCCCTCCTTTAGAGAAAGACGTCTTTTCCATTGTCACTTCTCTTCTCCGTAAGGACACAAAGAGAGCCCTTGGCGTCTATCAGGACTTAAGAAAGGGAGGAAGCCTTCCTCTTAGCCTATTTCCCGTCTTTGTCTCCCAGTTCCGTTTTATGGCCTTAGTCAAAGCCCTTGCCGAACAGGGAGAGGGCCAGGACTCGATTGCCAAGGAATTGGGCGTAAAACCGGGAAGAATCTATTACGCCAGGAAAGACAGGGGGGCAAGGTCCTATTCCACCCTTCTTAGCATTCTTTCCGACAGGGCCGACAGGGAAAAAGACAGGAAGCTAAACAGGGATGACGGGGATGTGAGAAGGGAGCTGTTCCTGGCAACCTTTGTCCGTAAGTATCGTTACTAGTCTGAGAAAAGAACCACAAAAAAATCGGCTGAAAAGCCGATTTTTGTTTTAAAAGACAGAATTCTACTTGGCTTCCGGTGCTTTAGCAACAGAAAGGGAATTGACGGCAAGGGTAAGACGGGATTTCTGACGGGCAGCGGTGTTCTTATGCTGGATGCCCTTCTTGACCGACTTGTCAATCAAGGAAACCGCTTCAGGAAGAAGCTTGACGGCTAATGCACCGTCCTTGGCAGCAATGGCCTGATCGACCTTCTTGATGGCAGTACGCCTGGAAGATTTGAAAGCAGCATTGATGTCATGATTCCGTTTCCGGACAAGAATACGTTTTTTCTCGGATTTGATGTTCGCCATGGTTCTATACTCTCCTATTCAAATAAGCTTAATCGCAGTTAAAAATTATACTCGTGTCATACATTTATTTCAATAGGTCGCAGAAAATTTGTTTAACCGAAATAAACTTTGCTATAATTTCCTTCGAGGAAAGAAACATGGAATACAATCGTTTAATTGATCATACGTTACTTGCACCGGATGCCACACAAGCCCAGATTGAAAAGCTTTGCGAAGAAGCAAAGGAATACTCTTTTGCGTCTGTCTGTGTCAATCCCTGCTGGATTGAGCTCTGTGCAAAGCTTCTAAAAGGGACTAGGACAAAGGTCTGTACCGTCATCGGCTTCCCTCTTGGGGCAAGGACAAGGGAAAGCAAGGCGTACGAAGCGGCCGATGCCGTTAAAAAAGGAGCCGAGGAAGTCGACAGGGTCATCAACATCGGAAAGCTGAAAGACCACGAGGATGATTATGTGGAAAAAGAAATCAGCCAGATTAAGAAAGCGTGTGACGGCCGTCTTCTTAAAGTCATCATTGAATGCTGTCTGTTGACCGATGAGGAAAAGGTCCGTGCCTGTCTTTTAGCCAAGAAAGCAGGGGCTGACTTTGTTAAAACCTCCACTGGTTTCTCTAAGTGGGGTGCTAAGGCCGAGGATGTCAGTCTTAGGCGCAAGACCGTCGGACCCAAGATGGGGGTCAAGGCCGCCGGTGGAATCCGCGACAAAAAGGCTGCCGAAGAAAGGGTGAAGGCCGGAGCAAACCGGCTTGGAACCTCGCACGGCGTTGCTATCGTAAAGTAATCTTCTTTCTAAACTCTCATAAGAAACAAAAACAGCTCCCTATCACCTAGGAAGCTGTTTTTTAAATATGAACGTCAGTCTAATGAGAGTCAAAGGCCTGGAGATTGTCGACGTTGATAAGCTCGCACCTTACCATCGGCTCCTTCTTGGTCTCTTTCCTTAAAAAGCGGGACATCTTCTCGGCAATGCGGTGATTCCTGTCCTCAATAGAATTTTTCGCCTTGTCATTACCAAGCCAATTTTGAACCAAGGTGGTAAACTGGCAGGAAATCTGATTCCTGAGGGGATTGAAGTCCTTCCTGTAAAGGAAGCCTTTCCTCTGGATATCGGGCGAAGAAACGATCTTCCGTTTCTTCCTGCTGATGGCCAAAGAGAGGATGATGACCCCGCCGTCAGCCCTCTTCTGCCGTTCCTCGATTGCCGCCTCTTTTACTTCACCGACCGAATTGCCGTCGACAAGGACGTCACCGGTCTTAAGAAGGATGTTCTTATGGATAAGCCGTCCCCTGTCGTCGAAGGCTAGGGCCCTGCCGTTATCAAAGACGAAGATGTTCTGATTGTTCAGACCGATATTCCTGTTCAGGGCGATTTGGGCATTTGCCGTCAAGAGACGGAATTCCCCTTTGACCGGGAAATAGTAACGGGGACGGAAGAGGGATAACCTCCTCTTTAAATCCTCCTGCTGGGCATGCCTGGAGGCAAGTTCCTTTCGGGATAAGGCAAGAACGTGGCAGTCCGTGCGGAACACGGTATCGGAGGCATCTGTGGCGAGGACTTCCGTGCCAGGGACGGAAGGAGCGGCAATAATCCAGGAGTCCTTCGTGTTGACCCGGATTCCGTCTAGCGCGTTGTAGCAGATATCCTTGGACAGGTTGAATAGCTCTTCTCCGCTTCCGGTCACTAAGACCACAACGTCTGTATCCTGCATCCTGGCAATCTGGTCAGCATTAATCCGCATGGAATCCGGAATCATCCTGATTCCCTGCTTGGCCCTGTCATCGAAAAGAGAGACATCCGCTTTGTTCGCGATACAGATCTTTTTGCGGTAACGACGGGAAAGATTGATGATTTCCTGAATGTTGAAAAAGTCCTGGGTATAAAGGGAGACGAAAATCTTTCCGGTCGGATCTTCAAAGACAGGCTTGGCCTTTTCGATAATCCGGTGATTCGGAGAGGCATTTCCGGCAAGGTTTGCACTCTCGGACTCCGCCCTAAGAAGGAAGGTCTTCTGTTCCTCGGATATCCGGGCGATACGGGGAAGATCAAACGTGTAGCCTTTCCTTGCGGAATAGTCCGAAATGAAGTCGGAAGTGTAGACGATGTTTCCCTGGGGAGTCTCTAAGGCGAAGCCGAAGGATTCGGCTATGCTGTGGGTCGTCTCAAAGAAGTGGAATTTCTTTCCTGAAATGAGAACATCGGAACTAGGCTGGACAGGAACGAATTTTGCATTTTTCACCTTGTAGGACTTTTGTCCAAGCTTGTTGAGAATATAGGTGATGGTTGTTTCGCTGGCGTAAATCGGTACATTGACGACGTTGAGAAGATAGGGAAGGGCGCCATATTGGTCGTCATGTCCATGGGTGATGATGATAGCCTTCACACGGGACTGGATTTCCTTAATATAAGTAAAGTCGGGAATGATGAGGTCGACACCGGGAATCCTGTTGTTCGGATATTTGATGCCGCATTCGATGATGAACGCATCGTTGTTGATTTCGATGACGTAGCAGTTCTTCCCGTTTTCGTCCAGTCCGCCTAAAGCAACGACCTTAATCGGATAGTTTCCGATTTCTCTGTCAAATTTGACTTCTTCTTTGTTATTTGAGTTATTCATCTTCATTCATCCTTATTTTTTCATAGGATTCGCAGCACCAAAAATAGATTCTTTAGTCTATCTGGTTCCTGTTCCGTCCGTTTTATTCCTTACTATCTTAATGGATAAAGCCACGGCTTTCAATATCTATTCTTAAAGGGAAAGGTCGATATCCCTGACGACAGGGCAATGATCGGAGCCATAGACGTCAGTAAGGATGTCACTGGATTTTACAAGCGGGAAAATATCCTTACTTACCAGCCTATAGTCAATCCGCCAGCCGGCATTCTTTTCCCGTGCATGGAAACGATAGGAAAAATAGGAATATTTTTCTTCACTAGGATGCAAAGCACGGAAGGTGTCGACAAATCCTAAGGACAAAAGCTTCCCGAAGGCCTCCCGTTCTTCGTCGGTGAATCCGGCGGAATTATGGTTGGTCTCAGGATGCTTCAAATCGATTTCATTATGGGCGACATTAAGGTCACCAGTGACGATGACCGGTTTATTCTTCCTCAGCGAAGAAAGATAGTCCCGAAGGTCGCCTTCAAAAATCCTGCGGTAGCCGAGACGTTTCGGTTTTTCTTTTGGTGTAGGGTTTTCACCGGAATTAGGGACATACCTCTCGACAAAATAGAAATTTTCGAATTCAAGAGTGATTACCCGTCCCTCATCGTCATACTTTCCGTCCTTTAGACCATAGTGAACGTTAAGAGGTGCCTTCTTTGTCCTAACCGCTGTCCCTGCATAACCTTTTTTTGTCTTAGACACCGTCCAAAAGGGAAGGTATCCTTCCCTTTGGAAAGGGAAATCCTTATGTTCTTTCTCGCTTAATTTAAGTTCTTCGATTCCAAGAATGTCGGGACGCACATTCGACCACTGGGCAAGAAGGCCTTTTGACAGATAGGCCTTGATGGAATTGACGTTGAATGACCTAAGTCTCATTTGTTTTCCTCCTTGGAGGCATCAAGCTTCCTGATATCCTTGTACCTTTCCGGACGCCGGTCACGGAAGATGCCCCATTCCACCCGCTTACTGTCGATGGAATCAAGGTCGAAGGAGTGAAGAAGGATTCCTTCTTCTGTACGATCGAACTTTTCTACGATTGTTCCGGTCTCATCGGTAATAAAAGAAGAACCATAGAAAGTCCTGGAAGAATTCGTATCTTTTTCCGTCCCTACACGGTTAGAGGCAATCAACGGCATGATGTTTAGTGCCGACTGTCCGATCCTGGCATTGCGCCAATGGTCACGGCTATCCTTAGGAAGGACAGGCTCGCTTCCGATGGCAGTAGGGAAGCAAAGATACTGGGCACCTTTCAGGGCAAGTTCACGGCCGGTTTCCAGAAACCATTGATCCCAGCAAATGCCGATTCCCCTTCTTCCTGCCTTGGTATCGAAAACCTTGAATCCCGTGTCACCTGGAGTGAAATAGAATTTCTCCTCATAGCACTGCCCGGTCGGAATATGGGTCTTCCGGTAAAGACCTAGCCGTGTCCCGTCTTTGTCAATAACGCAAAGGGAATTAAAGAAGCAGTTTCCTCTTTTCTCAAAGAACGAAATGGGAAGGACAATCTCAAGTTCTTTTGCTAGATTGCTGAAATATTCCAAGGTTTTTGAACTGCCATATTCTTCGGCAAGGGAAAAGCGGGAATAATCTTCAGTCTGGCAGAAATAGTTCCGTTCAAATAGTTCCTGAAGAAGAATCCTGTCTGCACCTTTTTTCTTGGCATCACGGATAAGTTTCGTCGCTTTTTTAATGTTTTCGTCATAGTCCTTACTACAGGACATCTGGCTGGCTGCTAATGTTACTTTTTTCATCGGTCCTTGTCCTCCGCAAAGATAGGATAATCCTCCCCATAGGGAATCTGCTTAGTGATGCAATGAAGGTTTCCTCCGCCAAGAAGAATTTCACGGGAATAGAGAGGAATGATTTTCTTTTGTCCCTGATAGAATTCTTCCAGGATTTTTGCATTGACTTCATCCCTTGGGTCGTTGAACTTCGGGAGAAGAATGTATTTTTCTCCCCTGTAGAAATTGACATAACTGCCCGCAAGTCTTCTTCCTTCTTGGCGCCTTACGGCTTCCCCCTCATTCTTCAGTCCGGAAGCTTCTTCTTTTGTCCTGTACCTAACTTTCGGAAGGGGCAGACGGATAATCCGATAGGGTTTTCCCTGAAAGTCGGTTTCCTTCCGAAGGACTTCCAGATCCGCCATGCAGCGTTCATATTGGGGATCATTTACATCATCACACCAAGCCAGGGCAATCGTATCCGGGGAAAGGAAGCAGGCCCTATTGTCTACATGGCCGTCCGTCTCATCCTGATAAATTCCAAATGGGAGCCAAATGACTTTCTTCCTGTTCAGGCTGGCAAGAAGTCTCTGTTCGATCTGCTCCTTGTTCCTTGATGGGTTGCGGCCTTTGGACAAAAGGCATTCCCCCGTGGTAAGAAGAGTCCCTTTTCCGTCTGTGTGGATGCTTCCGCCTTCCAGGATAAAATCTTTTTCCGCTTTTCTCTGCCTCCTCAGTTCCAAAAGAAGTTTTCTTCCAATGGTGTCATCCTTATCCCAGGGGGAATAAAGGCCGTCAAAGGTTCCTCCCCAGGCGTTGAATCCGAAATCGACTCCGGCGAGATGGTATTCCTTGTTCTGCCTAAAAACCGGGAGAGAATCTCTTGCCCAGGCATCGTCATAGGGAAGACGAAGAATGAAAACATTAGGAAGCTCAAAGCGGGAAACCACAGAATACTCAATGGAAGGATCAACGACAAGGATAACCCGCTCGTATGGCGTGATTGCCTCAACGACGTTCAGGAATTCCTCTAAGGCAGGCTTAGCATCGTTGCGCCATGTGTCTTTCCGGTAAGGAAGCATGACAATGGTTCCATAATGCTTATCTCCTTCAAAAGGGAAGATATAGCCGTCCCTGTTTTCCAAATCACAATTTATCGCGTTCATTTTCTATTGTTGTTCCTAAATGCTATTATTATAAGCGATAGAATGAAGAGAAGGAGTAACGCAAAATGAAAATTCTTGTCGTGGTAACAGATGGATTCGAGGATATTGAAGCCATAGGGACGGTTGCCTTGTTGCGCCGGGCAAAGCTGGATGTCACTTTCGCCGCAATCAATGCAACAAAAGCAAGGGGCCGGTACGATATCCATGTTGATAATTTTGTCGATCTTTCCAAAGTCGATATTTCGGAATATGGGAGGCTAGTCATCCCTGGCGGACCGGAATATATTGCCGAAGAGAAAGATCCTGAATTCTTAAAAAGGATACTTTCTTTTGCTGCGCAGGACAAGTACATTGCTGCCATCTGTGCCGGACCGACGATTCTTGGGCATCTTGGGCTTCTTAAAGGGAAGCAATATACCTGTTTCACAAGCAGGAACGAAGATTTCGGCGGAACATATGTCGATAAATATGCCGTAAGAGACGGAAAGCTCATCACCGGAAGAAGTGCTGCTGCCGTCATCGATTTCAGTTTTCTCATTATTGAAACAATATTAGGAAAAGAAACGGCACAGGCGGTCAAAGATAGTATCTATTATTAGTCATGGGTGTAATTGATATTATTGTTCTCGTTCTTCTTTTACTATCGTTAAGGATTGGTTTCTTTAAAGGTTTTAAGCAGAAGCATCTTTATTCATTTGCCTCGACTTTAGGCTGTATGGCTGGATATCTTTGTGGTGTTCCCCTTGCCCATGGTCTTAGGGGAACAGCCTTGGGAAACAGCTTGCTGACAAGTGCCTATAGGAAGACTAGGCCTAATGAAGGGCTTTTCATGCAAAATGTCGCTTCGGCTTCCGAAGAATGGACACAGCAGCTTCATAATGCCCTATCGGAACTTCATGTCCCTGCATTCTTCCAAGGGTTTGTCATTAACCATGTTCTTGACCTCTCTGGATCAGTTTCCCTTGCTTTGGCTTCTTCCTTTGCCTACAGGACACTGATTTTGGCTAGCTTTCTCATCGTCTATCTTTTAGTCAGCACTCTGACAATCGTTCTTCTCCGGCCATTATGGAAGAGGCTTTTCGGAGAAGAAGGAAATAGTCTAGTCGGCCGGTTTGTCGGAAGGTCCTATTCCCTGGCAAGAAGGTGTCTTTCCATATTTTCCTTGCTTATCGTATTCACTTTGATAAACCAACTGAGGCTGAAATTTAACTATACGGCGAGGAATGATTTCCTTGTTAAAGACCTCTCCCTGGATGATCCCTCTTCTTTCTCCATCGGACGGCTATTCTATGACACGGCAAATTCGTTTAGGCAGTGGATTACCCTTTTAGAGGATTAGAATGGATTATTTTTATGAGCTTTAAATTTCATCACACAGATAAATGGGCCTGTGCCAACCTCGACCTTATCGAAGAGGCGGAAGAATCAAACAAGAAGGCAATCGTCCTTATCGGCGGAGCCTCCTCCAGTGGTAAGTCTTTTCTTGCAAAAACCCTGGTTCATTTTCTTGGAGAGAATGGGCATAAGGCAGTCATTGTTTCCCTTGACCAGTATAATTTCGGACTTTCCGGAATTATTCCGAATAAGGTCAATGACAACTATTTTAGCGGTAAGCTGAAAAACAGGGAAGAAATCCGTGCCAGAATCAAAAAGGTCATTTATTCTGTTCCCTTCGATAAGAAATATGCACCTGAACAAATTGAAAAAATCAAAAAAGAAATTGCCGGTCTCATCCCTGAAAAAGATAGGAATCTGTTCCTGAAGTCTCTTTATGACGAGTGGAAGGTTTTGAATTTTGATGAGCCGACCGTCTATGATTTAAAAAGTGCCTCAGAGGATATCAAGTCTCTTTATGCGGGCAAAAGGATCAAGGAGCGGAAATATTCCAAAGTCATCAGTGAACAGGTCGAGAATGACCAAATCATAAACGGAAATGACTTTGACGTCATTCTTGTGGAAGGAATTTATGCCCTCTCCATGGGCAGGCTGAAAAACTTTAAGGGGATTGATATTATCACGAACTTCATCGACGGGAATCCGAAGTCCCTTTTTCTGCGCCGTATTATCCGTGACGAAAAGGCCACATCCGCCGATTCCGTGTTTACAATATCAATTTATTTTAAGTATATCGTAAAATCATACAGGGAAACCATTCTTCCCTCTCGCAAGAAAGCGGATATCATTCTCGATAACGAAAGGACGTTCTTGGAATTACGAGAGGGCAACAGGTACACCACGAAACGGGAACTTCATACAAAAAGCGATAAGGCGATAGAACAAATCAGGAGCCTAGGAAAGATTTCCCGTGTCTCTTACCGAAAGGATACCTATTTTTCCGTTTCCAAGGAAAGCAGGAATTCCAATAACATCCTCCGTCTCCGTTCAGTCAGTCATGATAAAGGGAAGACCTATTATCCTTCTTCCCTTGTTCACAAGGGAATCCCAAAGTGTCGGAAAGACGGCAAAGTCATCCGGCCAATCAACATTCTCTTGAAAGAAGGGGAAGTCAACAAGGTCTGGGCTAGTGCGGAGGACTGCATCCATGATTTTCTTTCCGCTGGTTTTCTTGTTTCCAGCGTGCAAAAGAAAAAGAAAATCAGAAGGGAAATCAACGGAGAAAACATCGTCATCCGGGAAGTTGACGGCCAAGGATACTTTATTGAGTTCCCTGATTGTGGGAACGAAGATAATTATCAAAGGATACGTTCCTTAATCCAGCATGCCGAAAATGGAAAGCAATCAGTCATTTCATTGCCGGGGAAGTCAAAATAAGCAGGCGTTTCCAAAATTAGGGCAAAACGCTTTCTTCCTTGTTGTAAAAAGGAAAAGAAATAACTAAAATAATTTCTGAAAGAGAGGCTTATCTTAATGATTGTTAATGCTACGCGTAGGCTTAAGGTTGCTAAGGCCGGACATTATGCCATCGGACACTTCAACACCAACAACCTTGAATGGACAAAGGCGATTCTGTTAACCGCACAGAAACTCAATTCTCCGGTTATCATTGCTTCGTCAATGGGTGCTGCCAAATATAGGGGCGGCTATAAGGTCGTTGCTAATCTTGTCCGTACGATGGATAAGGAACTTGGCATCACCGTTCCTGTAGCCATCCACCTTGACCACGGAAACTATGAGGCTGCCAAGGCCTGCATCGACGCTGGTTATACTTCCATCATGTTCGATGGTTCTGCTCTTCCTTTCGAAGAGAATGTCGCCAAGACCAAGGAGCTCGTCAACAGGGCCCATGATCACGGCCTTTCCAGGGAAGCTGAGGTCGGTTCGATCGGCGGAACGGAAGATGGCATTACTGCCGACGGAGAAGTCGCTGATCCGGAAGAATGCAAGAAGATTGTTGCCTTAGGCATTGATTTCCTCGCTGCCGGTATTGGAAACATCCATGGCATTTATCCTGCTGACTGGAAGGGACTTCATTTCGATGTCCTTCAGAAGATTAATGATGCCACCGGAAATATTCCGCTTGTCTTACATGGCGGAACCGGAATCCCGGATGACCAGATTAAGCGTGCCATCAGCGAAGGTATTTCCAAGATCAATGTCAATACGGATTGCCAGCTAGTCTTCGCCAAGGCTACTAGGGAGTATTGCGCTGAAGGAAAAGCCACTCCGGATGCTTCCAACCTTGAAAAAGGCTATGATCCGCGTAAGCTTCTCAAGCCTGGTTATCAGGCCATCTGCGACAAGGTCGAAGAGAAGATTAAGCTCTTCGGTTCCGAAGGAAAAGCCAACTACTAAATTTCACGCCGGTGCCTTGTGGCACCGGCTTTTTTGTTTCCTTTGCAAACTTATCCAGAAAGCCGAATATTCCCACAGTTTGGAATCATTTTCATTATGAAAGATAAAAGTGCAAACCTTCTTTCCCTTTATCAGCCCTATCCCCCTTCTTATATTCAGCCTTTTCTTTCGGCGAAGGAAAGGAAGCGGCTAAAAGGGGTAAACAGGCATTGCGGAATGGAGTACACTTCCTTTCCTTTCTTTTCTTCTCTTGGCCATTACTCCCGCTTTGTCCACTCCGTTGGAGTAAGTTATCTTCTTTCCCGGTTTACCAAGGAACCGAAAGTCATCCTCAGTGGGCTTTTTCACGATATTTCGACTCCTGTCTTTGCCCATGTCATTGATTTCCTCCTTGGGGATCATAGGAAACAGGAAGCCACCGAGGGAAAGACTAAGGAGAGGATTGAAGGCAGTGTCCTCATCCAGGAGAATCTAAGAAAGATGGGACTGACCACCATGGACGTCTTTGATTATCATCGCTATTCCTTGGCAGACAATGCCTCCCCTATGCTTTCCGCGGACCGCCTGGAATATACGCTTTCCAATTCCGTCAATTTTGGATTTGCATCCGAAACGGAAATCGGGCAAATCCTCTCCGATCTTGTTGTCTCCCTAAACGAAAAAGGTGAACAGGAAATCTGTTTCCGCACACGGGGACCTGCAGAGAGGTTTACCTATTTTTCCCTGAAGGCGGGGCGCATCTATTCCTGCGATGAAGACCGCTATGCCAGGGAATACCTTTCCCACGTTCTATCCTTTGCGAGGAAGGTTCATGTCCTGGCAAGGAATGATTTATATTCCACGGAGAAGGAAGTCATCAGTAAAAGGAATGCCGATGAAAGAACTAGGAAAAGGTATGAATCCTTTACTTCGCTTTGTAAGGTCATACGGGGGAAAAAGGGAAGGCCTTATTCCTACCTCATCCCGGTAAAGAAGCGGTTCATCGATCCTTTTGTCGTCGGCAGGGGACGCGTTTCTTCTTTTTCGCCGGCAAGGAAAAAGGAGAGGGACGATTTTCGTTCCCTCTCCTTTGACTACTATTTAGTCAAAGACGAATGAGGAGAAATCCGCCGGCAGTAGGGAACAAGCTGGGCAAGGAGCCACTTACGGTCACTATCGTTCTTTAAGATATCCCGCTTGTCCACATCGACAGAGATAATCGGAGAAGCCTTATAGGAATCTGTGACAAAACTGTCGTAATCCTTCCAGAGGAAATGATAATAGTCCACGAGGGAAGGTTCGATTTCGAAAGAGCGTCCCCGTTCTTTGATCCGTTGAAGGCAGGTGTCAAAACTTCCATGGAGGTAGACCATGACGTCGGGTGACTTTTTCGGAAGCTTATCTAGGCCGAGCCTCCTCTCGTCAAGGATACCTTTATAGGTCTCTAGTTCCAGGTCGGAAATCCGTCCTAAATCATGGTTTTTCTTTGCAAAATAGTAATCTTCGTAGAGGGAGCGGTCGAGGATCGCGTTATCATTTTCCAAAGCCTCCACGATGGAATGAAAACGGGAAGCAAGGAAGGTGAGCTGAAGAAGGAAAGGATAGCGATATTTTTGTTGGTCTTCTTCGCTTGCCGAATAGAAAAGAGGGAGGATCTTGTTTCCCTCGACGGATTCATAATAAACCGGAACATTTAATTCTTTGGACAGGATTTGCGAGGTAGTCGTTTTTCCAAGTCCGATCCTTCCACCGATGACAATCACCACAGTAAGCCCCTTTCTGAGAAAAAAACAACACAAAAACTACACAACAGGTCTTCTTTTTTCGACAAAAAACTTTAAACGGACCTACTTTGCCTCTTCTGCATAAAGGACAACCCAGCGATTGTCCGAATTTCCATAGACATTATCATAGATACGGATATAGACGGAATAGACTTTGTTAGGATCTCCGACGAATGACCTTGTGGTCTTCCGATTGATATAGACGAACGAACGATGCTCTATGGCACTATGGATAACCAAGGCATTCTGTGCTTCAAAGAGTTTGTCCGCTATTCCTTCCAAAGTATATCCATGGTCATAGTCCGCAGGCTCAGGGACCACGGTTTTCAGGTCCTGGCCGTAACGGAACTCGATTAAACCCTGATGGAGTCTTCCGGTATACCTGTATTCTTTGACTTTATATAGCGATTTCGGGTTATCTTCCCTTTCAACCAGTTCCCCAAAGCGTTTCTGGTTGATGAAAACACCATTTGGATGCTTGATGTAATTAATCTTCCGCACATGCGGACGATTTCGTCTGATTGGACGTGCCATTCTCTTTCCCTCGATTCTAAATCCCTGTCTAACAAGGTTTGAACTTATTATATCCTATGAAAAGAGAAAATAATTTAATTTCCCAGGAATATTTTTGAAAGTGCTTAACAATTGGACAAAAAGGGTTATTTTAGTTGCACAAACTGCAATTTCTCTGCAGGCGTCAGTTTCGTTACTTGCACCGAGTCATAAGTAAAATTATAGTTCCTTGCCCTGTCCTGGACATTGACGACAATAGTTTCAAAAGGAATAAGGGCAATGATTTGTTCCCTCTGTGTCTTTTCATCCCCGTCAGGCATGGCTGCAACAATGTTCTGTAGGGCCTTCTTTGAATAATACACGGAAAGACTTCCGCTAAGGCTTAATGCAGTCAAGGCTGAAGAGCTATAGCTAAGCTTCCTATTCCTATCGACTGAAGGAACAAATGCCGATAGTCCTAGCCGGTCGGCATCGGTAATTCCAAAATGATACGAAACGGAGTAGTGATCGTCTCCCTCTTTGGAATAAGTGAAATCCTGGCTGAGAGAGCTCTTCCTTTCCTCAAGTTCGTTCTTGATTTCTTCTTGGGTTTTCTTCTGACTTACGGAAGAGGAACTAGAGGAAAGACTTATTTTATACTTTAAAACCGCAGGAACATTTGTATTGTAGGTCTTGAGGAGAGAGGATAGACCGCTGAAATCAGCATAGGCCGTACTATCCTCAACATAGAAATCCATGGATGTCTTTCCCGAATAATCAGGTTGCTTTTTCCTCTCGGAAGCCTGCGAAGAACCGGTAATGGTTTCTTTGGTATAGACATCGGAAAGAGTTAGCAGGCAGGAGTTCTTGCTGCTTAAGGCAATTTTGCTTTCCTCGCCCTGCAGACCAGTTAAGGCAGACTCGGATTTTCCTTCGGTGACCTTGACATTTCCTTTAACGGTTTTCCTTATTTTATCTTCAGCAGTGTCAGAGGAAGTTTTCGTCAAGGAAACAGAGGAATAAGTGACATCGAAATCACCTTTGAACGTATTGTCAGTCGTTTTGACGGACACCTGATCGATGTTCTGCATTTGATAGAGAGAGTTGACCAGGATATTTTCAAGATTGTCCTGTGGGGCCGAAGAAACCTCTCCGGACTCCCCATTTGAGGAAGATATCCCAGGATCAATATCCGGCAGGACAATCGACGGCTTAGCGGATGACGTCCCTGACTGACCGGAATTTTCATCCTTGCAGGATGCAAAGGCAAGAGGAGACAGGGTGAATAACAATATCCACTTGCATATTTTTGTTCGCATACGAACCTCCTTGCGGTACTTGAAAAGAAAAGATAGTATATAGTGGTTTTATTATAGAATAAACTAGGGAGAAAACGAATGAAAAAAAGTAGGTATCAAATCAAGTTCCTTGATATACTAATTGTGTCCGCTATATGTGTTATTGGCATTATATTCGGCAGTCTCTTTGACTGGAAGCTAGCCAATCTGGTTTATAACCCAAATTCAGGTTTAGGCTCCTTCTTTGAAACTTTCGGGGAAAGCATCGCCTACGCCATGATTCCTCTTGGCGGGGTTCTTATTTTCAAAGCACTAATCCAGCAGAAAGAAAGAAAGTGGAAAGCACTCGGCATTGCCGTACTTGTCCTTGCCAACCTAGCGTGCATCTATTTTCTTGGGGATTCCTTTACCTTCGCACATAACGATTATGGAAGGCGGCTTAACACCGTCCCTTCTTATCTGGTTGCCACCATTCTTTCACTCTTATTTACTCTCTTATTTTATTGGGTGATTCGGAACGACGCTTCCTCCTCCTATCTTCTTCAGGCCGGAATCATCATCTTAATGGCCAGGTTTATCCAGTTTGTCCTTATGCATGGCCTGAAAGTCCTTGCCGCACGGCCACGTTACCGCTTCCTCGTCAATCCGAATTTGAATACCGATGATGAGATTTTCCGCCAATGGTGGGAATTTCACTTCCGCGGCCTTTCCATCTCTGACAATTATAAATCATGGCCGAGCGGACATTGCGCCACTGCTGCCCAGCTCCTTCTTCTTCCTCTACTCTATCCGGTGAGGAAGGGACAGAGGAAAAACGGGCGAACTAGGTTATTTGTCTTTTCCTTAGCCGTGGATCTTCTTATCGCCTACTCACGGATGGTTTATGGAGCCCATTTTCTTTCTGACGTTTCCTTTGGACTTTTAGTGGGAAGTTTATGCGCCTACCTTTCGACTGCCGTGAGGTACGCATTGGTTGGAAAAAAGAAAAGGAGACAGGAAGAACAATGAGCAGGAAATGGAAACTTTTGTCCGCCACAAAGGAGACAAACCATCCCTTCCTGAATTTTTACGTCCTTCACTACGAGGTGGATAAGGATGGAAAAGTCCTTCCTTACGATTATTATCTCTCTTCCCGCCACAATGAAAAATCGTTGCTTCCCCTGACCCATGACTTTCTACGTCCTGATGGAGTGAGGATCCTGCTTTACTACTTCAACAAGAAAGAAAACGAATTCTATCTCCTTCTTGAAAAGCAGTTCCGGCCTGCTGTCGGTTCCTATCTTTATTCTGTCCCTGCAGGATTAGTGGACAAGGAAGATGAATCCGTTTTTAGTGCCGCTAAGAGAGAAAGCAGGGAAGAAACCGGGGCAGTGGTCGACCATCTTTCTCTTCTTATTCCTCCCTCTCCTTCCTCAACTGGGTTAAGCGATGAAACCATCGCCCTTGTTAAGGGTGAAATCGTTTCTTTTGGAAAATCAAATAAAGAGCCTTTTGAAGATATCGGCTATTCTTTGATTCCAAGGACGAAGGTAAAGGAGAGGCTAAAGAAAGACAACGAATATCTTTTCTCCTTCAACGGACGTCTTAGCCTAATGTATTTAAGGACTCTGCTTGAGAAGCAAAATTAATCCTCACCATCTTCCCTCTTTTCCCTTTTGTGCTAAAATCTATAAGTAATGAACGGTCTTCATTACAAGTGAAAGAGGAGCATTTTTCAATGGAGACTTTAGCAATTCAGGGTAGGCAGTGGGGTGATGAGGGAAAAGGAAAAATCACCGACTATTTTGCATCGAAGGCAGATATTGTTGTCCGCTCCCAGGGTGGAAACAACGCTGGTCACACTATTCAACATAATGGAAAGCGATTCGCTCTGCGCCTTCTTCCCTCAGGAATCTTAAATCCGAATGTGACAAATGTTCTTGCCGATGGCAGGGTGATTGATCTTTCCTGTTTAGACAAGGAAATTAAAAATCTCGAAGAAAGCGGCCATAAGGAGTTCTCCCTCCTCATTTCTAAGCGGGCGTCCCTTCTTCTTCCTTACCATATCGAACTAGACAAGGCACGTGAAAACGCGCTAGGGAAAAACAGAATCGGAACGACGAAGAACGGCATCGGCCCTTGTTATGAAGACAAAGCCGCCCGTCTTTCCCTCCGGGCCGGTGACCTTCTTTATCCGGATTTTGTCAAAGAACGTCTAGAGTCTATCCTTCCACTAAAAAATCTGGAACTGACAGCATATGGTGCCAAGACGTTTACCGTCGAGGAAATCAGGAAATATCTTGAACAGTTCCGCCCCTTTGTCCTTCCTCGTCTTACCGATACTTCCCGTTTTTTGCAGAAAGCCTTAGCTGATGGGAAGAAAATTCTTTTCGAAGGGGCCCAGGGGGCAAGGCTATGCCTCACTTATGGAACTTTTCCGTTTGTCACCTCTTCTTCCCCTTTAGCCAATGCGATTCCTTCCAATACAGGACTTCCTGCCGAGTCTGTCAAGGAAATCTGTGGTATTGTCAAAGCCTATACCACGCGAGTAGGAGCTGGTCCTTTCCCATCGGAAATCAGCGATGAAAAACTTGCTTCCCTCATCCGGAACAAGGGCCATGAATTCGGGACTGTAACCGGACGTCCTCGCCGGATCGGTTGGATAGACACAGCCGAATTAAATTATATTGTCTCGCTGACGAACGTAAAACATGCTGCCCTGATGCTTACGGATGTCCTTTCGGTAGTGAAAACGATTAAAATCTGTACCAAATACCAAATTAACGGAAAGGATATCGACTTTATGCCTTCCTCCCTGCCTGAGCTTGAGGAAGTCACCCCCGTCTATGAAGAGATGCCTTCTTGGACGGAAGACATTTCTTCCATTAAGGATTTCGACGACCTCCCGGAAAATTGCAAGAACTATATCCACCGTCTTGAAGAACTGACTGGGATTTCCTTTGATTTAATTAGCGTTGGTCCGGATAAAGATCAGACGATCATCCGGAAGGAGATTTTTTAATGATCGACCGGTACATGACGCCTGAAAGGAAGAGCCTGTTCACTGACGAATCCCGCTTCAACGAATATCTGAATGTCGAACTCGCCTCTCTTTCCGGGTGGGCGGAAATCGGTGCCGTTCCGAAAGAAGATGTGGAAAAGATCCGGAAAAAGGCTAAGGTCGACGTCAAACGGATTGGAGAAATCGAAGCGGTCACCAAACACGATGTCATTGCCTTTACCCGCCAGATTTCAGAGACCCTGGGAGAGGAAAAACGATGGGTCCATTATGGGCTTACGTCCACCGATGTGGTAGACACTGCCCTTTCCTGTCTTTACAAAAAGGCAAACCTCCTCATTCTGGAAAATCTTAAACGGCTTTTAAAGGCGGTAAAGAAAAAAGCAATTGATTATAAGTTCACTCCTTGCAGGGGAAGAACCCATGGTAGGCATGCCGAAGTCACCTCCTTTGGCTTAAAGTGGGCTAATTATTATGATGAGATATTCCGCGGAAGGAAAGCATTTATGGATGCGGCAAAGAGGGTGGAAGTCTGCAAACTTTCCGGAGCCTTAGGAAACTGGGCGGACATCGATCCCAGTGTACAGGAAATTGCGGCTAAGGAATTAGGCCTATTTTCCGCACCAATTGCAACCCAGGTTCTTTCCCGGGACCGACATGAGCATTACGCTGCCTCCAGGGCAATACTAGCCTCTAGCGAAGAAAAAATCGCAACCGAAATCCGGAATCTTTCCCGGACGGAAATCGGAGAAGTGGAAGAAGGATTCTCTAAGGGGCAGAAAGGATCTTCTGCAAGGCCGCAGAAAAGAAACCCGATTGGAAGTGAAAATATCACCGGATGTGCAAGAAGGAGGCGTGGTTATCTTCTTCCCATCAGGGAGGATAATGCTCTTTACCACGAACGTGACATCTCCCATTCCAGTGTCGAACGGGTTGCCCTGATCGATAGGATTGAACTTTTTGATTACAGGACATGCCGGCTGACGAAAATCATTGAAAATCTAAACGTCTTTCCCAAGAACAGGCTGCGGAACATTGCTTTTACTCATGGCGCCGTCTATTCCTCGCGGGTTCTTTCTTTGCTTGTCTCCAAGGGATGGTCCCGGGAAAAGGCCTATGATACAATCCAGCCTCTTGCCAGGCAGACTCTTCAGACCGCCGTTCCTTTCCAGTCGCTTCTGGAATCCTGCCCGGCATTGGAGCCTATCCTTTCGAAAAAAGAAATCGATTCCTGTTTTGATAATTCCTATTTCCTCCGGAATGTGGATTATAGGTATAAACGCCTAGGCCTGGACTAGAAAGTTTTTTAAGACTCGTCTCCCTGAAGCTTTTTGCTGCCAACCCTTGTTTTCCATATCGGGGAAGGGGTTATCACTTTTGTTTACTGGTAAAAGAAAAAAACTATAATATCGTTCGGGGGTGCAAAAAACCATGAATGTCTATTCTAGTGTAGAAGACTTAGTCGGCAATACACCTTTGGTGCACGCAAGCCGTTTTGAAAAGGACGCCAATATCGGTGCCCATCTGTTTATTAAAGCCGAGTGTTTCAATCCCACCGGTTCGGTTAAGGACCGTGCCGTAAAGAAGAGGCTGGAAAGGGGGATTGAAGAGGGAACCTGGAAACCAGGAGACACTATCGTCGAAGCAACCAGTGGAAACACCGGAATTGCCCTTTCCTCGATGGGAACGATTAAGGGAAGGCACATTATTATCGTTAGGCCGGAAACTAGGTCGATAGAACGCCGCAAGAGGAGGAAACTCTATGGTGCGGAAATCGTCCTTACCCCTGGTGCAGCCGGAAGGCCTGGCGCCATCGAAAAGGCGAAGGAACTCGTTGCCAGTCATAAGGATTACCATAGGCTCGGACAGTTTGACAACAAATTCAATCCTGCCGCACATTATGAAAAAACCGCAGAGGAAATCGATAACGATCTTGATGGGAAGGTCGATGCCGTTGTGGCTGGTATCGGGACAGGTGGAACGATTACTGGAATCGGGGAGTACTTTAAGAAGAAGGGGACCCAAACAAAAATAATCGGTGTTGAACCGGCAGGTTCTCCCTTCCTGACCAAGGGGGTAAAAGGTCCCCACAAGATTCAGGGAATCGGTGCCGGATTCAAACCTGCCGTCTATGAAGCCGATGTCGTAGACGAAGTAAAGACAGTCACGGACGAAGATGCCTTTAAGGAAGCAAAGCGCTTTGCCAGACTCGAAGGACTCGGTGTCGGAATTTCCTCCGGCGCTGCCCTCCATGCTGCTTTGGAACTTGCAAAAGATCCGAAGTTCAAGGGGAAAAACATCGTCGTCATTCTTCCTGACGGAAGTGACCGGTATAGGTCGACTCCTCTATTCGACTAATTTATCGGAACAGAAAAAGGCCTGGCGGTTTGCCAGGCCTTTTCTCTGTTCTGTTTTTTAGAAGAAGGTTCCGCGTGCGGCTTCTTTGGTTTCTTTGCTTGCGGTGAAAGGAATACGGGTAGTATAGCCATGACGGGAAGCGACGAATTTTTTAACCGGCCACTGCCTGATTGCACCATTCCATTCATAGACTGAATCGTTGTAGAGTTCACGGGCGGCAGTGATTTCCCGCTGAAGATAACTATTCTGCTGTAAGCAGTCGGCTATTTCGTTATGGGCCTTTAAGTCCGGATAGGCTTCAAACGCGATATTGACCTGCCGGCCGATGGAATCAAGCTGACCGGAGACCTTATTCCGTTCTTCATCCGAGACATTGCTTCCGCCACGGAACTTGGCGACGTCGGTCCTGACTGTTTTATCTAAGTCAATAGCCTTATCGAGAAGCTTGGCGGCATTTTTCAGAATCTGAACCCGCTGTTCGAGGAAGTTATCGATGGAGGAGGCATTGGCCTGGATCTTCTGTTGGAGTTTCTGGAGATAGTTCTGTGCCTGAACCATCCTGATCAGAAAGATGATGCCAGGAATAATGCCGAGAAGGAACAGAACGACAATAAAGACAATCGTTCCTGCGCCTGTCTTGGCCGGAAGCTGCTTCTGGATGACATTGACGTCACGTCCCTCTTCCGAAATCGGACCAGTTACTTCATCTAATTCATTCATTTTGTCTTATCCCCTTTCTTTTGTAGATAATCGGATATTCTTTCTAAAGCATTGTCTAATCCTTGATTGCCGGAAAGTGCAAAGGCGATTTCGTTTTTATTATAAATGAGTGAGCCTGGGGTGTCAATTGAGCCTATGAGCCGGTTGATTTCTTCCTCGCTAAGCCGGTTTCTCAGTTCGCCGTTTTCATATCCGGTTTTCCTTACGGCTAATCGGGTCTTCTTCCGGACAGGGGAATAGGTAAAGTAAGGGACGGGAACATTGTAGACATTGCCGTCGCTTGCGACGATTGGGACAAGGGCCGTCTGGGGGATGGCGTGATAGGCAAAGGATTCGACGGTGATCAAATCAAATAATCCTATGCTTTTTTCATAGCTGGATTTAAGAATCCTGTCGGTAGAACTACCTTTTGGCCTTAGCCTGGAATCCGGCCTCCTGTTTGCCCTTGATTCATGGTCATATGGCGAAACGCAGAATCCGTATTCCCGCCCATAGATATATTCGAAGGGTTTTAATTGCTGATAGATTGGGATAGTCAGAAGCGGAGCAAGCTGGAAATAGAACGATTTGAAGTAGTCCTGCCTTCCGGTGATGAACTGGTTGCGGAGAACCTTAAAGTCGAAAATGTACTGGGCAGAGCAGTTAAAGTCGAACGAATAATTTAACGAATGGCCGGTAATGATGTAATTCAGCCTCTTATCTTTTACAAAGCAGAAATCATCTCCATACGGGGAATTCTTGATTAAGTCGACCCTGTTTATCTGGGCAAGCGGAGTGAAGAGAAGACGGAATTGAATTTCGTTGTTGCGGTTTTTGGCGAAGAAGAGAGATTCGAATTCGTCATTGCTCATCACCTGAAGGTTCGTGTTCGGATTGTCGTCGTTCCTTTGACGAAGCGATTCTTTCTCCAATATTTTGGAATTGTTCTTGATTACTTTCTTGATGTTCTCGTTGCCGCTAGACAAGACAGGGTTACGGGAGAATTTCAGGTCAGGGGCTGCTTCAGAGGCGAAAATCAAGACATGGGAGAAATCATAAAACGGGGCTAATTCAGAATACGTTGCCGTTAAAACCTCGGGTGTAGTCGTATAGTGGGTGTTTCCCTTTGAATCGGTGTAGCTATGGCGGACCATGACTGTACGTGTCCCAACATAGGTTTTCCTTTCATCATGATGGTATTTTTCCCGAAGAACGAGGAAGGGATTTCCGTTTATCCTTCCTGATTTTGCAAACAGAACAGATGCGTCCACGTCCCCTTCAGACCTAGGAAGACCGAACTTTTTGACCCTATAGGCATATCGGTTGATGTCAAAAGACGGGTCAATATGAATAATCGGAAGAATTTTCCTTATCCTCTTGTCTGCCCTATCCGGAAAGATCATCGACCACAGGGGTTGCCTTTGCTCAGAAGCCTGGCTTGCATAATAATCGGCCTTCTCCTGAGCTTTGGATGCGGCTAGTTTATCCTGCTTTGCTCTTTTTGACTGCACGATATTGACGGCGATGGCACCGATAAGAGCGGCAAGGAAGATGAGGACACCCAAGACTTTTATTCCGGTGCTTTTGCTTCCCCTGAACCTAAAGAAACCGGCGACACAGCCGATTAAGCCGACAAAAATCCTTGCGATGGAATAGCCGTTTCTTCGATTGGCTGATTTAGTACCTTCTTCCGATTCGTTCTTGGCACGATAGTATTTTTCGCAGGTAGCCTGATTTTGCCCGACGTCAACCTTGCTGTCCTTGGCAAGAGCATCAAAGTAGGCAGTGGCGCTGTCAGTCCTTTCTTGGGCGTAGCGAGGGTAATCTTTGCACGGATCTTCGATTATTTTTTCAATTTCCATTTATTCACTCCTATTCTTTTGCATAGACTTTATATAAAAGTTTATTCCGGACTCTGCTTGGAAGCAAATGATAAAGCCAGGAAAGAAATCTGTCTTTTCTACCGACAGGGACAACTAAAGGCGGGTTTTTCTTTCCGGCCGCGTTAAAAGCGGCCTTTGCAATCTCCCGCGGCGGAACACCAGTTAGTTCATCTTTTTCCACCTGGGTTAGACATTTCCGAAAAGAAGCATAATAGGGGGAATTGGAGTGTATTTTCTCCTTTATCCGGCTGGCAGTGAATCCGGTTTTGGCATCACCTGGCCGAATATGGGTGATCGAGATAGAATAGGGAAGCACTTCCGCACGTAAGGCGTCAAATAGGCTTTCCCTTGCTGCCTTTCCGGCGGAATAGAATCCCTGAAAGGGCAAAGGAACAGTTGCAGCGATTGAAGAGACATTAATAATTTTTCCTTCTTTTTGCTTACGCCTATAAGGTAAAACACATTTTGCCCTGTAAAAGTATCCCCTAAAGTTTACTTCGATTAGCTTCCTTGCCCGTTCTGGTTCCGTCTCTTCCACTGGGCCGAAAAGACCAAATCCGGCATCATTAATCAAAACATCAATGCGACCATATTGGTTGATTATCCGATCTACGGCTTCTTTGCAGGATGGATAGGAAGCGACATCCCCGTATTGATGAAAAACTCCAGGTAAGGAATATTCCTGATTGGAAAAACCACAGACATTGTCGCCGTTTTTTAAGAACAGTTTGGCCCTCTCCAGTCCAAAACCAGAACTATCGCCGGTAATTAAGACAATTCTTCTGTTTTTCTCCATTTCGCAAATCTCTCCAGTTGTCAACGGATGAAGATATTATATCCTACTATTATCCTTTCCGTTTAAATGGAAAAAACCGTTTTCGAAATATTTACCATTTATTTACAATTTTTTACATCCTCATGGTTGAAGGTAAGCGGGATTTGAAACTACAATTCTCAACGGATAAAAGAAAAGAGGTCCAAAATGACAAAAACAAGAAAAGTATTCGTTAGTCTTCTTGCACTCGTAGGATTCGGATTAGTCGGTTGTAAGGGTGGAAACGACGGCAACAAGGAATCAGCTAATACAACTCCTTCTGCCAGCAATACCGCTACTGAAAAAAATACCGGCAGTGAAAATGATAACGATTCCACTGCGAGCGAATTCAATGTTAATCAGAATATTACTCCTTATACCCGTGATACAAACTCTGGAACCCGGGAAGGATTCAGGGAAAAGATTGGTCTTAAAAGCGCGGCTAAAGACGACAAAGCATTAAAGACAACTGTTCAGCAGGTTGCTTCTAATGGTGACAGGGTCACTTCGCTAAGCAACAACGAATATGGAATCGGGTATTTTTCCTTTGATACCAAAGCCGAAGCCGAAGCCAAAAACCTTAAGCTCTTGAATTACGAAGGTGTCACGCCTTCTGAGGATACTATCCTTGGCGGACAATATAAACTCGCCCGTAACTTCAATTATTGCTTCGCTGAAGAAACTGATGAAACGAAAAAAAGGATTGTAAAGGGCTTTGTCACTTATAGGACTAAATCTCAGGAAGGCCTAACGATTGTCAAGCAGAATGGTGGTATCGTTAAGATTTCAGCTGCCACGCCTAAATGGGCTGATTTAGTCAAAGAAGATCCTGAGTTATCTAAGATTAATGAGGATCATAAGAGCGTCACTATCAATTTTGGTGGATCGACGTCGGTTGAAAAAATTGCTAAGGCATTATCTGCTGGGTTCAGTAAATTAGCTGGAAACTTTGTTGCAAATCATAATCATACCGGTTCTGGTGATGCTTATATCAAAACCCAGGGAGATCAGAAGGGACAGTTAGATATTGCTTTCGCTTCCCGTGAGTTCAAGCTCACTGATTCTGAAAAGTTAAAAGAAGGAACTTACGGTAAAATCTGTGTGGATGGTATTGTTGTCGGTGTCCACAAAGAGAATCCGATTGCTAACATCACTGCCGATCAGCTTAAGAACATCTACTCTAACGAAGGAACCATTAGCAAGTGGTCGGACATCAGCGCCAAGTAGAGAGCTTAGAGAAAACATACCAAAAAAGGAATCAGCACATCGAAGAGACTGCTGGAAAGAAAGTCGTCCTTGACAGAATTGTCAAAGACGTCTTTCTTTTTCTTACTTTAATTTGTTCTTCCGTTGTTATTGTTGTCACCTTCTTTATTTTATTTAAGGGACTAAGGCCGTTTAGGAAAACCTACACTGAAAACAACGAAAGCGGCAAGGCTTCTCTCTCCTATTTCCTTACTGGAAGGAGATTTAACAACGGATATACGGATGGGCAATTTCAATATGGTGTGTTTTTCCTCGTTTATAATACTCTCTTCCTTAACTTATTGGTTGCCATCATTTCTATCCCTAGGTCGATTTTGACTGGTCTTTTCATTTCCCGCATTGCACCGAAATGGTTGTCAAAAATCAGGCAGACGGTCATTGATTTATTAGCAGCCATTCCCTCAGTTATCTATGGTATCTTCGGTATCGGTATTATTGTTCCTATCATTAAGAAGTTTTCAAATTCGCTTCCTAATGGTGCCGGATATACTGGCATTTCGATGCTTTCCGGAGCACTTGTCCTTGCCCTCATGATCCTTCCGACGATTCTCTCTGTTTCCGTAAACGCTAGGAACAGTGTAGACAAAAATCAGATCAACGGCTCTCTTGCCCTCGGTGCCAGTCCGACACAGACGAACTTCAAAGTTGTATTACGTAATGCCAAATCAGGTATTTTTGCCGGGATTATCCTTGGCATTGGTCGAAGTCTTGGTGAAGCCACTGCCGTCTCCATGGTCTGTGGTGCACCTCTTTACGGTATCACTATTAATCCGCTGAAAACAACGATCACCCTATCTAGCCAGATGCTCTTATCTATTGGCGAAGCTGTTCCTGGAAGCAGGAACTATGATGTCCGCTTCTCGGCCGGAATCAGGCTAATGTTGATTATAATTGTGACGAATCTGATTCTGAACGATGTTAAGAACCACGTTTCCTCTATCGATAAGCAACCTCTTTTCATTCAACGGCCTTATTTGTACTTAAAACGTATAATCAGTGAGCGGAAGAAAGGTTTAAAGGCCAACCATGATTAAGAAAGCAATAACTGCCAATCCTGAAAAACTGCCGCTTAAGCGGCGCTTAAAAGATTTCTTTGCTATTGGTTCAACCTATTTCTTTTCTTCTTTTTCTATTATCTGCCTTGTCGCCAGGGTAGCCTTCATTATCTTTAAAGGATACAAAATTTTTAACTGGGGCTTTATTACCGGTGACTATGCCGCCCAAACTGAGACATTGTCGACAAAAGAAGGGGAGACCCCTACGACTTGGAACACATTCGAAAACCACACTCCAAAGGATGGCGAATATTTTTCTTCCTACTGGGGGCTTGGTTTTAGCCAATCCTCCGATAAGGAAGGTAATCCAGTAACAATTATTTCCTATGTTGATCCGAATGCGAACACTAATCAATGGATTGACCAGGACGGAAAAAAGGTTATTATCGATGAGGGTGCGGTTATTTCTGTTGTTTCCTTATGGACCGATACTGATCCTAATGTTGCAGAAGTCCTAGCACCGGCCAAGGAAGACGCAAAGGCGGTATGCGAGGCTTTTGAAAAGGGAAAGTATCTTTTTATTAGGACTTTATCCCAAGGCGGGCAAGGTATCCGTGGCTCGTTGATTACTACCTTGTATAGGATTCTTCTGACTAGGGCAATCAGTAGGCCACTTGGAATCGCCGGTGCAATCTATCTTGCCATCTATGCTAAAGATAATGGTGTTACCCGGGCTTTGCGTAGCCTTATCGATAGGATCACCGGTATTCCCTCTATCATTTTTGGTCTTGTCGGTGGTCTTGTGTTTCTTCCATTAACTGGAGGCCATTATTCAATCATTGCCGGTTCTTTCACTAGGGCTAGGATGATTCTTCCGGTTATCATTAAATCGACCGAAGAGGCCATCCGCACGATTCCAAACGGCATGCGTCTTTCTTCTCTTGCCTTAGGAGCCAGTCAGACACAGACGACCTTTAAAATCATTCTTCCTAATGCCTTACCTGGCATTTTAACTTCTGCTTTGCTTGGTATCGGCCGTGTCATTGGGGAAAGCGCTGCCTTAATCTATACCGCAGGAACGGCAATCAAGGACGTCATCATTCCGAACCAGGGATCAGCATCCCTGGCCGTCCATATCTGGTACTTAAGGAGTGGCGAACATCAGAACTTTGAAGCTAGTTGTGGTGTTGCCAGGGTGATTCTGATTAGGATCCTTGTTCTCAACATTGGCTTAAAAGTGATTACCTATTTCTGGGAAAAGAAAAGTAGGAGAGGTTAATATGGAAATCGAAAACAATTTACAGGTTGACAACTTTAGCAAAGAACAGTCTATCTTCAAAATTGAAGACGTCAATCTCTATTATGGAAAAAAACAAGCCTTATTCAATGTTAATAGGGAAATCAAGGAAAAGCAGGTTACTGCGTTGATTGGACCTTCCGGTTGCGGCAAATCCACTTTCCTTCGCTGTCTTAATCGAAGGAATGATTTAATCGAAGGCTGCAAAGTAGAAGGAAAAATTCTTTTCCACGGAAAGAACATCAGGCAGAGGAATACCATTTACTTACGTTCAAAAGTCGGAATGGTCTTCCAGCAGCCGAATCCGTTCAATAGGAGCATTTACGATAATATCTGCTATGGTCCAAGATGCCAGGGAATCAAGGATCGTCATGTTCTCGAAGAGATTGTCATTAATTCGTTAAAAGAGGCAGCCCTTTATGATGAGGTAAAAGACCGTCTTAAGACAAGTGGGCTTGCCCTTTCCGGCGGACAACAGCAACGTCTTTGCATTGCGCGATGCCTCGCAAGGCGTCCGGAAGTCATTCTTAGGGATGAGCCGACGAGTGCCCTTGACCCTATAGCCACAAAGAGAATCGAGGAATTGATTGCCCAACTTAAAAAGAATTATACTATTATCATCGTTACGCATAACAGGCAGCAGGCAACCCGTGTTTCAGACTATACTGCCTTCTTCAGGCTTGGAAAAGTCGAAGAGTTTAATACGACAGAAGAAATTTTCGCCCATCCGAAGGCGGAAAAGACAAAAGACTATATCACCGGTCGTTTCTCATAAAAAGGAGCATTTACTAAATGAGTATCCTTGATACCGAAATTAAGAACCTTGACAGCATTATCCGGGAAATGTCGGGCCTGGTCGAAAAGAATCTTTTCTATGCTTCAGATGTTTATCTGAACTATAACCCGACCAAAGAATATCCGCCGATTGATGATGGAAAGGTGAATGCTCTCGAACGGAAGATTGAAACGACTTGTCTTCAGCTTAGGCTTAAGGAACGGCTGTTTGCTGATGATTTACGCATTGTCACGGGAATCAGGTCGATGGTCCAGGATTTGGAGCGCCTTGGAGACCATGCACAGGACTTGCTTCAGTTTGCTCTGAGGCTAAAGAATCCTTCTACCAACAATCCTGAAATCGCCCAGCTCACTGCCTTCGTCAGGAAGATGGTTTCCGATGCCGTAAAATCCTATAGGAACCGTGATACAAAGCTTGCCAATGATGTAATCGGGCGGGACATCCATGTTGACAAAGAATATGTGAAGGTTGTTTCCATGCTTGTTGAAAAAGACCAGGCAAAGGAATGTTCTTCTTCTTATGCAATTTTTTCAGCTCTGGTAGTAAAATATCTAGAGCGAATTGCTGACCACGCCACGAATGTCGCGGAGTGGGTAATCTATATCCTCTCTGGATATTATAAAGATAAGCAAATTCTGTAGGAGGATCCGATGAAAAGAATATATTCCCTGGAAGACGACGAGGATATCGGTAAGATTATCCAGGTTTCGTTGAGTAAATCCGGGTATGATGTGACTGGATTTACGACCGGGACTGAATTCCTCGCCGGAAGGAAGAAAAAGAAGCCGGATAGGATCCTTCTTGATTTGAGGCTTCCTGATAGGTCCGGAAGGGATGTTCTTAAATGGGTAAGAAGCCAAAAGGAATATGATTCTGTGCGGATTATCATTATTTCCGCTAAAAGAAGGACAAGGGATAAAGTCGAGGGGCTTGACAATGGTGCAGATGATTACATAGAAAAGCCTTTTGATATACTCGAATTGATTTCCCGTGTCAATGCCCGTTTTCGCAACGATAATCATGAATTGTCCAAAGGAGATATTTTGCTCGATTTGAACAATCATAATGCCACAAAAGGGGGTGTCCCCTTAAAATTGACCAACAGGGAATTTGAGCTTCTTAAGAGGTTTAGGAAGAATGAGGGGAAAGTTGTGCGCCGTGATGACATTTATGGCGAAATCTACGATAGCACGATGGAAAGGGAAAGCCGTGCGATTGACAGGCATATTGCATCGCTTAGAAAGAAAATAGGCGATAAAGAAGGAAAAATTATACGTACCGTCTATGGAGTAGGGTATATCAGGGATTGATAGCCAATGAAGAAGAAGCTTATTCTCTCTAATTCTCTCCTTGTTGTTTTTATTATATTGTTAAGGACTGTCTTTTCCTGTCTTTTTTCTTGGAATGTCAATAAAGAAAACCAGGAAACTTCCATTCGAATAGAACTTAATACAATAAGTCAGCTTTACCAAAATGAGGCTTCAGAGAAGGAGCAGGAACTGGCCATTAATGATACCATAGCGATTTTTGAGGATTCCGATGAGGAACTGAGAATCACTTTTATTGACCAAAGCGGAAATGTTTTAGCTGATACGATTTCGGAATCAACTTCGGAAAGCCATTTGCAACGTCCAGAAATACAAAATGTCGGAACGATTTTCTATCGTTACTCTAGTACACTCAAGGAAAAAATGAGGTACATTGCCTGTCAGGTCAATCAGGGAAATGGTGAATTGATTTTTATTCGGATAGCCAGACCGTCCGGATTTGTTTTCTCAGCCCTCAAGCATAGGTTAATTGTTTCTCTTGCCCTTATGGCAATTGAGATTTTGTTGGTGATTCTTATTAATATGGGTCTAATTAATCACACCCTTAAACCTCTAAAGTCCCAACTAAACCGTCTGTCTAATTTGGGCGGAAAGAAAGAAATTTACCAGGTCACTTCGTTTGATTCTCTTGATATAAATGAAATCTCTTCGCAAATTGATTATGCCGAACATGTAATAAAAGAAAAAATCAATAATCTCAAGGAAGAGCAAAAGAAGCTAGCATTTATCATTAATACGAGGCATCAGGGTTTATTGGTTCTTAATTTCAATGAAGAGGTTGTGTTGATTAATTCGGAAGCAAAAGATATTTTCCAATACCATGCCACACCTTATCCAAAGCTTACTGATGTAACCATTAATCCGGATATTATTCAGACGATACGGAAAACAAGGAATACCCATATTTCCGATCATAGGGATCTCACCAGGGAAGGGCATTACTATCACATAACAACCGACTTTTTGGAAACAGACTGGTCAGATTCGATCAAAGGCCGGGCAGTTGCCGTTTCGATTTTTGATAGGACAGATGAAAAGCAATTGGCTGACACGAAACGGGACTTTTTTGCAAATGCATCGCATGAACTCAAGTCTCCTTTAACCACTATTATCGGATTTTCCGACAGGATTAAAAAAGGGTTCCTATCCAGTAAAGAAGAAATCGACAATGCTCTTTCTCGGATTATTTTTGAGAGTAAAAGAAGGAATAATATCGTCAGGCAAATGCTTGACTTATCGCGCCTTGAGACTGAAACAATGGAGGAAGATATTTCCAAGCTTTCCATGAAGGATGAAGTTATCGCATGCATGAAAGAGTTTGATTCTCAAAGGAATCAAAGGAACCTAAAGTCAAAAGTCTTGGGAAATGATTTTGATGTCCTGAGGAAAAAAGAAGACTGCCAGGAAAGGATTAAGAACCTTATTGAAAATGCAGTACGATACAACAGACCAGGCGGCAGTGTTTCGGTGGCTAGGGACGAAAAAAAGAAATCAATATGTATTAGCGATACCGGAATAGGCATCCCTTCTGATCAGATTCCCAGAATTTTCGAGCGCTTTTATCGTGTTGATAAAGCACATAGTCGAAAGCTTGGTGGAACGGGGCTGGGCTTATCAATAGTCAAGCATATTTGTTTGAACTATAAAATAAGAATCCTAGTGCATTCTGAACTTGGCAAAGGTTCTTCGTTTACCCTCTTTTTCCCTCAATCCTAAGGATAAAGCTTAGCCTTCATATCTTCGAGAAATATAATCCCTATCCTGAGCAAGTCTTGGCCAACGGAATGCAATGAGATGGCGTCTTTCTGGGAAACGGTCGTTGAAATCGATATATCTAGCCCGGGGCCCAAACAATAAAGGACCGATATGGGGATGTTTAAGATAGGAGTAACTTTTTCGTGTGACATGCTTATGGACCTGTCCATGAGAACAAAGAACCCCATAGTCAGGAGTTCCGTGATATATATAGTCAGCTTTAGGGAGGTCCGAGAAATTTCCTTCAAACAAGCAAAAGTGAACGAAATCGGTAACTAGCTGTTGGTTCTGATTCAATTCCGCATTGCAATCTGCTATCTCTTTTTTCATTAACAGCATTAGTTCCATATCACTATATCGGATGTCTTTTCCAGTGCCAGTCATTGTTGTGTCTCCGTATTGAAAGAGAAGGATCGTCTTCTGCGATTTTACAGAAACATTATATTTTCTCAGGAAAAAAACAAACTTTCTAATATCTTCGGCTTGCACGGTCTCGGCTGCACCGGATTTCAGGGATACAAAGTGTTCCTGCCCATTACATTTTATATGGAGGTCAGGTTTTCCTCTCAAATCAGTTTTTTCGCAGGAAAAGACAGAATCCTCTTCAATACCATCAAAAAGGATTTTCCTATTGTATTGAAGGTTTCTGTTAATTTCCCTAAATTTCTTACCATCGAGTGCTTTAACCCTTTCTTCTTCGTTCCGAATGCCACAATTTACACGGGCCATTTAATGTTCCCCCCCCTTTATATAAAATGGGACGGGAACAGACAAAAAAACGGAAAAAAATAAAAAATCCCAGATTTTCATCTGGGATAGAACTAAATGGTGGCCCAAGGCAGGGTTGAACTGCCGACACCAGCATTTTCAGTGCTGTGCTCTGCCAGCTGAGCTATCGGGCCAACAGCGTCTCTTCCGAGCCGCTTGGTTATTATATCACATCATTTTTAATAATCAACACTGAAAATGCAGGTGTCGGAATTTTTGCTCTAAGGATCCGCAAGCATTGAAAAATTCAAACTAAAAAAGAGAAACGAAAGCCTCTACTAAACAATGAGAGTAAATCAAGGCTAAGGAAAGGACCACTTAGTATATGCGGCTGGATCTAGTTTCTTATATAAAAAAGAAAACTGTTTGTTTTTATATTATGTGGCCACTTCCTTCTGGAAAAGAAAAGTCCAATGCCAAGAACAAACCATTATTATAATTTGCACTGGAATGCTTAGTTGCCCCCTGCCATTTTTCGCCTATACGAGTCAACTCTGAATAATTTAGTAAAGTTCACAGGAAAAAAATCCCATATTTCCAATCATTAAAAAAATATTTTGAAAATTGTATGTAAGTCTTGAATTTCCGTTTTTCATCAAATATAATACTAAGCAGGAAAGCGGAATTGAAAAATTCCTAAAAAGACCTGACAAAAGAGGAGAGAGCAAAATGGAAAAAGGAAAACAGCTTAGCACTAAGGAGCTCTATAGGAGGAGGAACCGCCAAAAGGGGGCTCCTTCTTTTAGTTTCAGGGATTACCCAGTACTAATGTTGATTCGCGTCAACCGGACAAAGCTTAACCTTAAACACCAATTATTATTATCTGCAGGAAAGCGCAATAGTTTATCTGATCCGGCAAAACGATGGGAATGGATGACAAACAAGCAGAAAAATGCGAAATCCAGTAAGATTTGGAAAAAAATATATGCCGCTGCAAAAGCGGAAGGAATCTCTAAAGCCGATTATGAACTGGCGCTTTCAACAAGGTACTGTGCCAGGATACGGCACTCGAAGTTAAGGTCACCGGCTACTATTGCCGATAGGGAAAAAGAGGTTTTAAATTTTTGTTTCCTTTTTGGGGAAGCTATCCCTGAAGAAACCTTCTGTGAGCTTGAAAGGGGGCGTAGGAAATATAATCCTTGCGTTACTATAAACTTATGGATTGGAAAAAAACTCTCTTCCGTACACTCGAATAAATTAATTCCGGTCCCCAATCACACCAATAGTGTGCCATTTGAAGAGATTCCTCAAGAGCTCTGGCTCGATAGGGCGGAATACTATCTTATTCCTTACTTGTCCGACTATTCCCCAAAAAAAGCACTTGAATATTTGCTGAAAATACCAAATAAGACTGCTGCAGTACAACGTAACCTGGCTTACATTTATCTTTATTTAAACCCATATGCAAATGAAGAAAGTGACAAATTAGCACTTCGGACATTATTCATTACAGCAAGGTCAGGCGATGCGCTTTCAGCTTACATTCTTGGAAAATACTATCTAAAGAAAAAAGAATATAAGCTTGCCCGTACCTATTTTGATAAAGGTAAGTCTTTAGGATTTTCACGTTGTGTTGAGGAAATAGGAAATAGGATTTGGAACCGCCAATGCACAGATGTTTCCAAATTCACGGCTGCAAAATATTTCGCAATGTGTTTTCGAAGCGAAACAGCGTATTTTTCCCGGGCAAAGATTTGTATGACCCTTAGCGAAAATGAAGAAGCTGAGCGTCATCTTATTCGTGCAGCTTCTTTAGGTTCCTTTGATGCAAGGGAGTACTATGTGCGTTGGAAAGCACACAGCATGAACAAGAGGTATGAACGGAAAAGATTTATTTTTAGTAACCAAATCCACGATGATCCAACCGGATTCCTAGATTTGGTTAATTTCCGGTTATTAACTATGACGGGAAGTGATGGTAGTGTAATATATTATCTTTACAAGGCACTAGCAAAAGGCCATGTTTTGGCACCAATATATCAAAACCTATATTATTCCAAACGACTAAAAACACTAGATGATGAGTAATCTTTAGTTTCATCGCTTCTAGCAAGGTTGTTGTAGAATAATATCATGTCTTATGAATATTTTCTTTCAGTCCATGATATTGTCGATGTTCTTCTCCGAACCGGTCACCTTGACAGTCGAATTTTCAATCAATCCTCAATGCTTGAAGGGACCCGTCTTCACCAATATCATCAAAAACAGCAAGGAGAAGACTATGAGGCAGAAGTGCCATTATCCTATGTTTTCCAGGAAAAAGAATTTATTTTCCATGTTTCGGGAAAAGCCGATGGCATAATTTCTCATTCCGATGGCTCTTTCACTATCGAAGAAATAAAGACAACGGTTGCGGATTTGGATGAATTTTCAAAAGACCATGCCAGCTGGCATCTTGGTCAGGCCAGGTTTTATGCGTTTATGTTTTCCAGTCAGCGAAATCTAAAATTTATTAGTATACAACTCACATATATTAGACAAGACGATTACCACATTCAGAAACATATAATAAACACCTATACCTTTAAGGACCTGAGCCAATTTGTAACCGGAATAATTTTTCAATATACTGAATATATTAAAAAAATACGTCGAAGGAAGATAGAACGGGACAATTCAATGGCTTCTCTTTCTTTTCCGTTTAAAAAATACCGGAATGGACAAGAAAAGAGGCTTTCATTTATTAAAAGTGGTTTTGAAAAGGAAAAAGACTTCTTCGTCGAGGCCCCGACTGGAATTGGGAAGACGATTTCGGTTCTTTATCCGATGAGGGAGTTGTTTAAAAGGAGAAAGGCTAACAGATGCTTTTATCTGACAAGCAAAAATTCGATTAAACAAGTTGCTTTAGATAATCTCTCTCTATTTATCAAACAAGGAATAAAGATTAAGGCCATTTCCTTCACGGCGAAAGAAACTATCTGCTTCAACGACAAGAAAGGACATTGCAACCCCGATGAATGTCCCTTTGCCTCTCACTACTATGACAAGTTGCTTGAAGTCATTTTTGATTCTCTTCATGAATTCAGTATTTTTGACCGGGATACTATCGAAAAGATTTCTTATAAAAACAAAATGTGTCCGTTTCAGTTACAGCATGATTTAGCTTCCTACAGGGATTTTCTTGTTTGTGACTATACCTATGTTTATGATTTTACTGATCGTCTTGGACTACGGGAAGAGGGAAAGAACCTGGATAATACCTATCTGGCTGTCGATGAATGTCATAATCTTCCTGACCGGGTTCGGAAGAGGTACTCGAGGGATATTTCCTATTCCTCTTTTGAAAGAAGGATAACGAACTGTAGCAGAAAAGAATTCAAAGTCTTAAAAGCAGATTTGAAGTCCTGCCTTCGAATGCTTGAATCCATTCCTATTGATCCTTCAGATAGAAATGTGTTAGAGAATTCATTGCAGGTAATAGACACCTTGCCCCGGGATTTAATTGAAAAAATGGATTCAATTCTTTCCGATAGGAAATCTTTAAGGAAGAATCATATTCACCTTCTCACCGATGACAGGATGGAATTTTTTTACTCGCTGAATTCTTTCGTTTACTTATCCCAATTAATGGATTCTGAGGAAATGGCGGGTGCTTTTCTTTGCTATGTGCGTGTTGATAAAACGGAACCATTTTCAATTCGGATTTGTAACCTAGATAGTGCTCCGTTAATTAAAGACGGAAATCGTCTGTTCTCTTCCGTAGTCTTTTTTTCTGCCACACTTACCCCAAAAGAATATTATAGGGATTTGCTCGGGGGCGATAGCAAGGATGCTTCTTCTCTGCTAGTCCTTCCTTCTCCTTTTCCAAAGGAAAATCGTAAAATAAGGATTGATGCCAACGTTTCCCTTTATTATAAAGATAGACTTCGGACCATAGCCTCCGTATACCTACGAATTAAAACAGCCGTCTTTTGCAAGGCCGGCAATTATTTTGTTTTCTGTCCATCATTCGAATATCTTTTAAAACTTCAGGAAAGGATAGGAAATGATGAAGAATTTTCATCAGTAAATTTGTTTTGCCAGACTCCCGGAAGGGATGATAAGGCACAAAAAGAGTTTTTATCTCATTTTCAAGCTGAAGGAGACAAGACTACCATCGGCCTGCTCGTCCTAGGCGGTTCATTTAGTGAAGGTGTTGATTTAATTGGAGACCGTTTGATCGGAGCCATTATCATTTCCGCTGGAATTCCTAAAATAAACTTTGAACAGGACCGAGTCAAGGATTATTATGATAAGGAAGACAATGGTGCATCCCGCAAAGGATATGCCTATGCCTACAGGTATCCTGGGATTAACCGGGTTCTTCAGTCTGCCGGACGGGTAATCCGGACTAGTTCTGATAAGGGTTTCGTTCTTTTCATTGACATCCGTTTCCGGCAGGAACCCTACCGGACAATCAGGAAAGAAAACTATGAAGATGCCATTTATCTCTTTTCACCTTCCCAACTGAAAAGATTGCTATGCCTCTTCTGGAAGGATAAATAATCATATGGACTTTGATCAAAAGCATATCCGAAATTTCTGTGTCGTGGCACATATTGACCACGGCAAGTCTACTCTCTGTGACAGAATACTAGAAAAAACCGGAGCTGTTTCTCAGCGTGAACTTCTCCCGCAGCTTCTTGACGACAGGTCTGTGGAACGGGAAAGAGGAATAACGGTCAAATTAAATGCCGTCAATGTTACCTACAAGTCAAAGAATGGCGAAACCTATCTCTTTAACCTGATTGACACCCCTGGCCATGTCGACTTCACTTATGAAGTTAGCCGTTCCCTTTCCGCCTGCGAAGGCGCACTCTTAGTTGTCGATGCCACGCAAGGTGTACAGGCCCAAACCCTAGCTAATGGATACCTTGCTATCGATAACAATCTGAAAATCCTACCGGTCATCAATAAGATCGATTTACCTTCTGCCGATGTGGAGCGGTGCCAATTAGAACTTATTGACACACTTTCCATTGACCCGGATTCCTGCGTCATGGTTTCCGCAAAAACCGGACAGGGGGTTGACCGCCTTCTTGAAGATATCGTGAATGTTCTTCCGGCCCCATCCGGCGACAGGAACAAGCCATTAAAAGCATTGATTTTCGATTCAAAATTTGATCCTTATCGCGGGGTTGTTGTTCTCATCCGGATTTTTGATGGACAGGTTTCAGTGGGAAGCCGGATCAGGTTAATGAGTTCCGGCCTGGTTTTCCAAGTTACTGAACTTGGAATCCGTACTCCAAAGGAAAATAAGGTACAGACTTTAAAAGCAGGAGAAGTTGGCTATCTTGCCGCATCCATCAAAAACATCAAAGATATTCAGGTGGGTGATACCATAACTTTAGCTGATATGCCTACCGAGGCAGCATTAATAGGTTTCCGAAAAACCCAGCCAATGGTTTATGCCGGTTTCTATCCCAGCGATAATAAGGACTTTGAAAACCTTCATAATGCCCTTGACAAGCTATCCCTAAACGATGCAGCCCTCGTTTATGAGCCTGAAACATCCGTAGCCCTAGGATCGGGCTTCCGTTGCGGATTCTTGGGGCTTCTTCATCTTGAAGTTGTCCAGGAACGACTGGAGAACGAGTTTGGACTTGACATTAGGGCAACTGCCCCTTCCGTCGTCTATGAAGTGAAAAGGACAAATGGAACGACGCAATGGATAGCCAACCCTGCTGATTTTCCTAAAGACAGAACGAAAATCAAACAAACCCTTGAACCATTTGCCGATGTTAAGATTAGGACGCCAAAGACATATGTAGGAAATGTAAGGACTCTTTGCCAGAATCGCCGTGGGCAATATCAAAACAGGGTTTATATTGATGAGACGCGTGTTGAACTTCAATACAAGATGCCTTTGAGCGAAATTGTCTTTGACTTCTTCGACCGTCTAAAGTCTGTCTCGCAGGGTTATGCCTCCCTGGATTATGAACTGCTTGGCTATGAGCCAAGCGATGTAGAAAGAAGGGACATTCTTCTCAATGGTGAAGCCGTGGATGCCCTTACTACAGTCGTCTTTTCCGGAACCGCCTATCCCCGTGCACGTGCAACCGTCGATAAATTAAAGGATGTCATTCCTAAACAGCAGTTTGAGATTCCGGTCCAGGCCTGCTTAGGGGGACGGATAATCGCCAGAAGTGACATCAAAGCTGTCCGCAAGGATGTGCTTGCCAAATGCTACGGCGGAGACATTTCCCGTAAAAAGAAGCTTCTGGAAAAGCAGAAAGAGGGCAAGAAGCGGAGGAAGGAATTCGGAAAAGTCCAGGTCCCACAGGAAGCCTTTATTGCCATCCTTACCGTGGATGAAGGAAACATTAAATAATCCACCTTGGCTATGCTAAAATTGTGCGGAGGTATTTATGGTTTTTCGCAGCGATGACTCACGCCGTTTTACAGATGATACCTATGCCGGAAAGGAAGAAGTCCAAGCTTTCTATAACGTTCAGGATGTTTCTCCTCTTTGGCAAAAGATTCTTTCTTATCGTTCTCTTTTTAATGAAGAGACTGACTTGTTAGACGAAGAAGGAAATCATTACCAAATCTGTCTGACAAAAGCAATACTAGCCAAGTCTTATCAGCTACAAAGGAATTTGAGGAACGACAAAATTCTGCTGTCCTCCTTCTCCGATTCCCTTGTGCGGCAGTTTATCCTTTCCGCAAAAAAGAATGCTCTACTCCTGACCGCGAAGAAAAACGGCACCAAGGTGACTAATGCCACTTTGGATAGAATCGTCGAGGGGACAAGGGAATCCATTTCCTCATCGTTGTTTCTCATTAAAGCCTATGCGGACGCCTTTGATCAGGGCCTACTTCTCACCTCATCAAACCTTGAAACACTGCAACATATCAACAATGTTCTTCTTGGACGGGAAGAAAACGCCGTTCCTTCCTATCGTACCGGGGAAGAAAAAGATCCTTATAACACTCTGGCCATTTGGCCAAAGGAAAAAATCGTAAACGCTCTGGGCAATCTTTCCGGATTCCTTTCTCAGGATTCAATTCCTGTCATTCTCCGGGCACTGGGAATTCTTTACTATTTCTTTTCCGTACGGCCTTTTGAATATTTCAATGAAGAAACATCTTCGCTGTTTTCTAAGGCATTCCTATCCAGTTCCGGACTTGGGATAATCGGGTATGCCTTAGATTTCGAAAGTGTTTCCTTTAGTAAGGATTTTCAGCGAAGGAAAGCCTGCGAGTCATCCTTGGATTTGACCTACTTTCTTCTTCCAGCTCTTAACTATAGGTGCCATATTTCAGCCATCAATCATGAATTGCTTTTAAAGATCAAAGAGCAGGAACCTGTTTCAGATACAAATCATAACATCTCAGATTCACCTGACATTCCGGTTGAAGGTTCAAGCGTTCACGAACAGGCCCTTCCCTTTTTTCCAACGAATGTCGCCAGTCAGGAAGAGGTTCTGGCTACTGCGACGAAATTGCGTAGGATCTACCCTTATTTGACGAAAAAGCAGGCTCACTTTTATGCCGGGCATTGCACAATAGGATTACACTACACGATTGAACAGTTTAAAAAGACCGAAGATACGGTTTACGAAACCGCGCGTAAGTCAAGGGAAGCTCTTGCTTCCCGTGGCCTTTACAAAAAGGAACTCATCGGAAAAAAGTTTGCCTATACCCCTATCCCCATCGAGGGAAAGCAAAACGATGATTAGCGCCCTTTATCTTCATATTCCTTTCTGCCGGACAATCTGCTCCTATTGTGATTTCCCCAAAGTATTGCATCTGCAGAAATGGGAAGACGAATATATTCCTCTCCTGGTGAAGGAAATTTCTTCTTACCAGATCCCTATGGATTCTTTGGAGACAATCTATATCGGTGGAGGAACTCCTTCCCTTTTATCGAAGAAGAATCTTGAAATTCTGCTCGGTTTTCTTCACCGCTCTTTTCCTTCCGCTAAGGAATTCACCAGGGAAGCGAATCCTGAATCCTTATCTACTGAAAAAATCAGAATAAGGAAACAAAGCGGAGTAAACCGCATTTCTCTTGGTGTGGAATCCACTTCTCCCTCTCTCCTAGCCTTCCTTGGTCGGAAACATAAGGTTAATGAGGTTGAGAATGTTCTAAAGGAATTGACGGAGGAAGGGATAAAGAATATCAATTTGGATTTTATCTATGGCATACCCGGGGAATCATGGGAGCAGCTCAGAAAAGATATTGATTTTGCCGTCAGCCAGAATATCCAGCATGTTTCCTTCTATTCTCTTCAACTAGAGCCTGGGACAAGGCTTACTGCAAGAAAGACGCACCCTGTTTCCGATGAACTATACCGTGAGCAATACGATTTTCTTTGCGAAGAATTATCCCACCATGGTTTTTTCCGCTATGAAATTTCAAATTTTGCGAAAAAAGGCTACCAATCTCTTCACAACCTCACTTATTGGCACGACCGGCAATATTATGCCTGCGGAGTAGGCGCTGCAGGATATATCGGCAATAGGCGCTATCTGAATACGAAATCATTAACCGATTATTTTAAAGGCATCCGTATTGTAAAAAAGGACAGGATTTCTCCTGACGACCATGAAAGGGAATACCTCAGGCTTCATCTCCGATTAGTAGAAGGCTTCCCGCTAGAAGAGTACAAAATTATCTTCCAACGTGATTTTCTTTCCTCTTTTTCCACAAAAATCGCGGAAAATAAAGAATATTTTGAAGTGAAAAACGGTTTTTTCCGGATGAAACCAGAATATCTCTACATAAGGGATACACTTCTTTTATCCCTTTTCTAGTCTAAATTACTTGACTTATCCAGCTAATTTCATTATGCTAAAATTACTCTGTAATCTATAGCACTGGCAGAGAACAAGACTAGCTCTTTCCCGGGTTATGAGCTCGTCGGAAAGAACAAAATAATGGGAAGCAATAAACCCAAACATTTCGATGACTTATTTGAGAAGATTTTTGCCGGGCCAAAACCAGCCGAATACTATCGTTCCAGTAGCAGTCCACATAGGAGGATGCTGGCGATTGCCGAAGACTACTTTACTGTCGTTTCGATTCTTTCCAAAGATGAAAGAATCTCACGAAGCCTGATTCATCCTACTTTGCTTCCGAAAGCCAACGAAATAAGGGATGCCTTAGACTTCAAGAAGACCTACCAGGAAAGTCACTGCATAGAAAAGGCTTTTATCCTTGGCATATGCTTTAGGCTGAATCTAATGGACAAGGAAGATGCCGAATTCCTCTGGGGAACCTATTTTACCCATCTTCGCTGCTCGTTTCATAATGATCCACTGAAAGAGGATGCCTCCAAAGTCACTTTCCACGTAAAAAAGAATAAAGCGTTATTTTCTTTCTTTAATCTCCTGGGGAAACCTTTTAAGACCCTCCTCAACGAACTCGACAAACAGCAGCAGGCTATTGTCGAGTCCGCCTTGCTCCCATTCGTTAAGGACGACGAAAACGGAACGAGGAGAACTCTTTATCATTTTCTTAATCCAGATGATGTGATAAAAGAGGAGAACCTCAGTGAAGAAGAAAGGAAAAAGATAGAGGAGGCATTAACCAAGAAAAAATAAAAATGATTTGTCTTTCAGGCTGCCTCTTATCCCATATGGGATAGGAGGCCCTGAAATGATTGACTATTTAAAGCGTAATCTGATTCTATTTGTTCTAGCGGGGAGGATTTCTGTTACCATTTTCTTCTTCTTTTCCTCCCCCCTTTTCGGTGTTGTCTGTTCCTTTCTTTTCTTCCTTGCGTTCTTTTTTCTATATTTCCTCTATGATAAGCAGGAAAGCGAAGTAAAACGGAAGAAAGCCTATACCCATTTCCTCCTTTCCTTCTTTGATTCTCTCTATGCACAGCGAGGAACCAAGGTTGCCTATGACGAGGCCTGTGCCTTTATCCGGGGATACCAGAAAATCATTCCTTTGGAAGAGGTTAAGGAGAACCCTTCTGCAATCAAAAGGATACCGCAATATGAAGAGTATTTTCTTGCCGTGAGGCAAAGGGACAGCCTCAACCAATCCCATATCGCAGACTACCGTCCCCTAAGGGACAAAATGGGGGAAGAAATTGAAACGAGGGAACACTGCAGGGCGAAAAGAAAAAGTTTTTTCCTTGCCTCTCTGCTTTCCCTTATGGGGGTCTGTTTTTCCTTAGCCTTAACCCGTTTGATCTTTCCTTCCTTTAGGAAAAAATTAAGCGGTCCTCTTCCCTCTCTCTTTCTTGCCTTAATCCCCCTATTGTCTATCTGTTCCATTTTTTTGATTAGGATCCATGAGGGGAAAGAAAATGTTTAAGAAACTGAAAGGGATTTTCAGGCCGAAAAAGGAAAAGCAGGAGAAAAGCGCAAAGATAAGGCTATCCTCGGTTCTGATTCCTTTCCTCTTTTTCCTCTTAGGAATTAGGCTATTCTTTCAGGCAAAGAAAACTTCCGTTTTTTTCCTCTGTGCAAGGCTTGGCCTCTTTCTTCTCCTTTTGGAATTCGGCTTTTCCCCTGGAAAGGAAAAGGCTGTTAATAAATCAGATATTGTTGTCTATCAGGACTTCTACCGACGCTGGTTCTTCTATGCCGCTTTGGAAAACTCTTATCTGTTAGGTTTTCAAAAAGCAGTGGATGCTTCCCCTGTTTCCCTCCTTCGGGACAAACTGAGAGACTTTCTCGAAGGGGAAAGGACATCCCTTCTTCCTTTATCGTTAAGGAACAATCAGGTTGAGACGAGGCTAATCCGCTCAAGGAAGGAAAGACTAAGTGAAGAATTCGAATACACCTATGCGGACTGCAAGGAAAGGGAAAAGCTTTTCCGCCGCCTTTTCCCTGCCAAGGAAGCAAAGCCTTTTCCCATCTTTCTTCTTCCGCTTGTCTTCTCCCTTGTCATGGTCATCTGCCTATTCTATGGGTTTGCACAACCGATTTAGCCTCCTGCTTTTCTTTTCCCTTTTGCTTCCGGCAGCATTTTTCGGATTTGACCGAAGACTTGAAAAACAGGCAAAAGAAGTTCTTTCCTATGAATGCATACACATTAAAAGAAACGTACTGGAGGAAAAAGAGCCATCGGATATGGTCAATCAGAATGTGCGGATTATCTTTGTATCGGAAATTGAAAGTCCAAAATGGGAAAGGGTTTTCCTTCTTAAATACAAGGTCAGCTATATAAGGAAGGAAGGGGAGCCTAGTTGTCTTCTATCGATTACCCTAAATTGATTAAACCATCGCCATTGGCTATACTATTTAGCGTAAATCAACTTGGGGGCTAATATGAATCCAATTAAAGATCTAGAGCAACGTGGTCTTCTTGACGCTTTTTCTGATCGTGAGAAAATCGAAAGCAGGTTTGAAAATCCGGTTACGGTCTATTGCGGATTTGACCCAAGCGCGAAATCCCTTCAGCTAGGAAATTTCATCAGGATAACAAGGCTTCAGCGTCTTCAGAAAGCGGGCTGCCGGGTCATCGCCGTTTTAGGGGGTGCCACCGGAATGATCGGCGATCCCTCGGGGAAAAAGGCAGAGCGGAAGTTCCTTGGTGAAAGCCAGGTAAGGGAAAACGCAAAGGCAATCGAAGCGCAGCTGGCAAAATATATTGACACGTCTGACCCGGAGAAAGGAAGGATTGTCAACAACTATGACTGGTGGAGCAAACTGGACGTCATCAGTTTCCTTCGCAATTACGGAAAGAACTTCCAAGTCGGATATAGGCTTGCCAAAGATATCGTGAAATCCAGACTAGAAGTCGGCATTTCCTATGCAGAGTTTTCTTACAGGATTCTTCAGGCCGGAGACTTTGATTATCTGTACAATAAATGCGGATGCTCTGTTCAAATCGGCGGCGGCGATCAGTGGGGGAACCTTACCACTGCGCTTGATTTCGTCAAACGGAAAAACGGAAACGATGCCAAGGCAGAAGTCTTCACCTTGAAGCTGATTACCGATAGCCAGGGAAAGAAATTCGGAAAAAGTGAAACAGGAGCCCTTTACCTCGATCCAAGTAGGACTTCCCCTTATCATATTTACCAGTATTTCAGGAATGTGTCGGATGCGGATGTTCTTCGATACCTATACATCTTCGATGACCGTCCGATTGGGGAAATTGATGCTCTTTATAAGGAGCATCTTGCCCATCCTGAACTCCGAAACGGACAAAAGGAACTCGCACGGGTTATCGTTACTAAACTACATGGTGCGAAAAGGGCGGATAAATGCGTTGCTAGGTCGAAGGCCCTTTTCTCCGACAACTTCAACGGGCTCACTGCTGACGATTTAAAAGATTTAACCGATGGTCTAGTTCTTGTCGGACAGACGGGAGAAATCGGACTGCTTGATGCCCTCATTGAATTAAAGCTTGCCTCCTCTAAGCGGGAAGCCCGCGAATTTGTTTCTGCCGGGGCTGTTAAAATCAACGGAAATAAAGTCAGTGACCTGAATAGGAAACTGGATAACAGCCTTGCTCTTCCTGGCGGATACCTCTTCGTCAAGCGCGGAAAGCGCAATTATGCCGTGAGGAAGTTCTAGGCTTTGCTCTTATCATCGAGAAAACCGAGAATTTCTTTTACGACTACCCTGTTGTATACGATATGACTAAGAGGATGAAGGGAGAGGATTTCCTCTTCCTTTTTCTCTTTTGTGGCTTTTTTCTGTTCGTCTTTCCTCTTTTTATTTTCTGTTGCAAACCATTTATAGCTTTCTTCCGTAATAATCGAATTATGCAATCCTTTTTCTGTTATAAAAACCTTTACATTTTTTTGCGGATGTTTTTTAAAATAAAGTGCTAGAGAAGCCTTATTAGAGACCATCTGATCATCCATCGAATAAATCATTAACACTGGGGTCCGCTTATTTTTCTTCACTCCTCGCACAGCGGAAAGCGTAAATCGGCGTCCTTCGATGAGGAGCATGCAAAACCGATAGGCAGGACGGAGGAAATAGTAAAGGCGTGGATTCTTCTCTTTCCTTGTGCCGAGCACGGAACTGTTTTCATCGATGGGAGCCGAACGGATGACTGCTCCTTTTATTTCTTTGTAATTGCCAATGGCCCCTGCCCTAGAATAGGCACCCCAGGAATGACCATAGACAAAGAGGGGAAGACCCTTATTGAGTTTTCTTTTCAGGACATCGTGAATGACATTCTCGGCCACATAAATCCCCGTGGCCAAGGCCTGTTGCTCTTCCCCTTGGCTCATTCCCGAACCAAGCTGGTCATAGGCAAGAACCTGATATCCATTATCAACAAGCCTAAGGATATCGACAAGATACTGGATATGGGTCCCGAATTTCCCGTGGCTGAGAATGACAAAACCTTTTTCCGCTTTTTTCTCTTTGCTATGGTAAAGATAACCATTTATCTGTTTTCCATAATAATAGGTCGTGTAGGAATCACGGGAGACTCTATCCTGAATTTCCTCGTAGCGGACATAAACCCCATGGGAATCCCTTTCCCGATGAAGGAAAAGGGCCTTGTGGATTCGAAAGGACAAAATCAGGCACAGTGAAAGATAAACAAAGACAAGGAACATCAGAATGACAAGAGTAAGGACCAAGGCAAACATGAATAGGCCTCCTTTCTTATTATAAAAGGAAGAGAGCCGGAAACAAAGTTTATAAAATTAGCACTCTAACCTTGAAAGTGCTATTTTTCTTTCTATAATATGTTCGAATCTGAAATGAGGAGGCAAAATTATGGCCGAAGAACAGAAATATACAACGAAAGTCATCGATGCCATCAATAAAGGTGCTGAAATTGCAAAAGACAATTCCTTATCTTCTTTTGATGTTCCTGAATTACTCCGTGCTCTTTTCGATCAGGAAGGGTCCAGGTATGTCAACATCAGGGAAAAGAGGGGGATTAACTCTTCCGCAGTATCTCAGACCATCGATGATTATATCCATAATTCCGTCAAGTCGACTTCCCAGGACGAACCGGAAGCATCTGCCGATGTGAAGAACAGGCTTTATCAGGCTGCAAAATATGAAAAAGACAGGGATGATAGCTACAGGTCCGTCGAGCATCTTCTCCTTGCCCAGTTTGACTGCCGTCATTCCATCAGGCAGAGACTTGCATCGGTGGAAGGCTACACCAAGGATAACTTCGTAAAGGCCATCAGACAAATCCGGGGGAACAACCATGTCACCAGCGATAATCCGGAAGCTCAGTACGAAGCGTTGAAGAAGTATGGCCGTGATCTAGTCAGCGATGTTGCCTCTGGCAAGATCGACCCGGTCATCGGCAGAGACAACGAAATCCGCCGTATCAGGGAGATTCTCTCGCGAAAGAGCAAGAATAACCCTGTACTGATTGGTGATCCGGGTGTCGGCAAGACGGCCGTTGTGGAAGGACTTGCCTGGCGTATTTTCAAGGGTGATGTTCCTGAAACACTCAAGGATAAGACGATTTTCGAATTGGATGTCGGTTCCTTAATTGCCGGCGCCAAATACCGCGGTGAGTTTGAGGAACGTCTGAAAGCGGTAAGGAAGGAAGTCGCCGCAAGCGACGGAAAGATTATTCTCTTCATCGATGAAATCCATACCTTAATCGGTGCCGGTGCCGGCGGGGATTCCTCTCTTGATGCCGCTAATATACTTAAACCAAGGCTGGCCCGCGGTGAACTTCATTGTATCGGTGCGACTACCTTGAACGAATACCGGAAGTATATCGAGAAGGATCCGGCTTTTGCCCGTAGAAGGCAGAAAGTCAGGATTGATGAACCTACAGTGGAAGACTCGATTGCCATTCTTCGTGGAATCAAGGACCGTTACGAGCAGCACCATGGTGTGGAAATCACCGATGATGCCATCATTGCCGCGGTCACTCTTTCCAAGCGGTACATCACCGATCGTTTCCTTCCTGACAAGGCCATCGACTTGATTGATGAAGCCTGTGCGAAAGTCCGAAGGCAGATTGATACTAGGCCAGAGGCCCTCGATGAAGTTTCCCGTCGTCTCAGGCAGCTGCAGATTGAGAAGGTTTCCTTGAAAAACGATGAATCCCCCACGGCTAAGCAGCGTTATGAGGCAAGGGAAAAGGAAATTGCAGAGCTGCAAAGCCAGAAAGATACTCTTACTGCGCAGTGGAAGGCTGAAAAAGCCGAATCTGACAAGCAGAAGGATATCAAGAAGCAATTGGATATTGCGAGACTCAATTTGCAGAAGGCCAGGCAGGATGCCGATTATAATACTGCGGCCAAACTTCAGAATAGGATTATTCCACAGCTTCAGGAAAAGCTGAAGGATGCCTTAAGCAAGACAAAGAATTCCACAAGGCTTTCCGACAGGGTTACCGATGAGACAGTGGCGGAAGTGATTTCCAGCCAGACAGGTATCCCGGTCAGCAAGTTGACAAAGAGTGAGAGTGAGAAGATCCTTTCCCTGAAAGACGAGCTTTCCAAACGGGTCATCGGACAGGATGAAGCACTGAAACAAATCAGTGATTCCATCATCCGTTCCCGTGCCGGACTTTCCGACCAGAACCGTCCGATTGGAAGCTTCCTCTTCCTTGGCCCTACCGGCGTTGGTAAGACGGAGGTGGCTAAGGCACTTGCGGAACAGCTTTTCGATTCGGAAAAGCAGATTGTCCGCATCGACAGGTCCGAATACAGGGAGAAGGAGAGTGTTTCCCGTCTTATCGGTGCCGCACCCGGCTATGTGGGATACGAAGAAGGCGGGCAGCTTACCGAGGCAGTAAGACGTAAACCTTACTCCATCGTGCTTTTCGATGAAATCGAAAAAGCACACCGGGATGTATTCAACATTCTTCTCCAGGTCCTCGATGACGGACGTCTGACTGACGGACAGGGTCGTACTGTCGATTTCACCAACACCATCATCATTAGGACTTCAAACCTTGGTTCGGAATACCTCCTTGCCGGAAACACTCCGGACAACCGCGAAAAGGTCAGGAATCTGCTCAAGAAGTCTTTCCGCCCTGAATTCCTCAATCGTATTGACGAGATCGTCAGGTTCAACTCTCTTGGCGAGAATGTCATAGACCAGATTGTCGAAAAGTTCCTTAATCTTCTCAAGGGACGCCTCGCCGGAAAAGGAATCTCCTTCGCCTATGATGACAAAGCTGTACGGTTTATCCACCAGGAAAGCTATTCCCCTAGCTATGGTGCACGTCCAATTCGCCGGTATGTCCAAAGCCAGGTAGAGACCCCTTTGGCAAGGAAGAGGATTGCCGGTGAAAGGAAGGACAAAGTCACGCTGACAAGCGATGGGAAGAAGCTTGTCTTCCTGGCAAAATAATAAAAGAGGCAGGCTGTCAGGTCTGCCCCTTTTTTTGTTGAAAAAAGAAAAACCTCAGGATTACTCCTGAGGCCGGCAAAAGGAATTCTGGACCGAAAAGCTTTTACCTAAACTATTCTACCATAAATTAACGGACTTTATACTTTAAATTGTATTTTTGGTTACTTTTTTCTAGTTATTTTCTATTTGTCTAATATCTCATGTCTTCTTTTACTCAATCTCTGGTATTCAAGGCAAAAGGAACTAAACGGACAGTCTCCGCAATGCGGTGACTGGCTTGCGCAGATGTTCCGTCCGAAAAGGATCAGCCGGTGATGCCTTTCGATTCCATGTTCGTTCGCAAAAAGTTTTTCCAAGGCCTTTTCCGTCTCCTCGGCACTCGTGCCTTTCTTGACAAGCCCTAGCCGCAGGGAGACCCGGTGGACATGGGTGTCGACAGGAATATACGGAAAGTCATATAACTCGGCAAGAACGACACCACTTGTCTTGTAACCTACCCCCGGAAGAGACCTAAGACTAGTGCGGTCCTTAGGGACCTTGCCTCCGTATTGCAGAAGAAGCTCCTTGGCGCTTAAGATCAGGTACCGGGCCTTAGTCTTGCCAAGTCCGATATGGGAAATGCAGGCAAGAATGCCCGGAAGGTTTTCCTCCCGGTAGTCACTAAGCTTTGGGTAGCGGGCAAAAAGGAGGGAAGTGGCCTCGTTCACGCTTTTATCCGTGGCCTGGGCGGAAAGGATCACAGCAAAAAGAAGCTGCCAGTCATTTCCGTAATGCAAAAAAGAAGCGGTCTGAGGATATTCCTTTGCCAGGAAAGAGCTGATCAGCTCTGCCTTATTTGTCTTTGTCAACTGTCCAGTCCTCATTGTTGAATAATTCACTGTAATCGACTTTCTTTCCGGTCTTTTCGTTGACGGTCGATGTTCCGATAGCGTTTCTGCCTTGGCTCCGCTGCCTTTCGCGGATAGTCTTGTCTGCCCTTGGGAAGGAGATTCCGCTTTGACGGACGGACTTTTCCAGGGCTTCTTTTATCCTCTCCTGGCTCACCCCGTCCTGAAGCCAACGGGCAATGTACTGACGCTGAACAGGGGAAATCTCCCGGCTTCCCTGGAGTTTCTGGACATAATCGAAAAAGGCATTGTCCGCGCTGGCACTCTGTCCGTTTTCCCGGCGGAGGGCATTATCCTTAAGAAAATCGGCAAGAAGCCGTTCTTTGAAAGGGACGAGGGTGGAAAAGTAGCTGTTCCCCTTCTGCTGCCTAGTCAGGAATTTCTTCTCCCTAAGACGGGCAAGGCAAAGGTCGATCTCGTCTAGGGTAAGATGCCTAAAGGGAGCCAAGGAGTCAGCCGTAAGCAAAAGTCCGGGATCGGAAGAAAGAAGTTCGTCGGCCACAAAAAGAACCCTGACTTCGTTTTCGGAAAGGTCGTAGTTCAGATAGCGCTTGATGAGGACAGACTTGAAGTCAAAATCATGATAATCGATTTCCATTCCTATTCTCCTTTTTCAAAAGCGAATCCAAGGGAAAGGAAATCTATCCTCTCCTTTTGGTCGGCCTTAGGACATTTCCTTACTTCTTCCTTGATTTTCGCCTTTTTCAGGTTATGAATCAAGGGTTTTGCCTTTTTCCTTGCTCTTTTTAGGCGATGGGAGAGCTTCAGGTTCCTTTCCTTGCTGAACCGGAAGGCCCGGAGGATACGGAGCGGATCCTCGCTAAGCCGGACCTTAGGGTTGCCTATCCTTACAAGTTTTTTATGCCGGATGTCTTTCAGCCCACGGCCGGTCGGATCGAGGATTTCCCCGTCCCTGTTGACATAAAGGCAGTTGACGGTGAAATCACGCCGTGAGTACTCTTCCAAAGGACTTCCCACAAAAACAAAGGAAGAAGGATGGCGGTGATCCAAATATCCTTCTTCCTTCCGCCTTGTGGCGATGGTAAAGGAAAAGCCCCCGAGCTTAAAGGAAACCGTTCCGAAAGGAGAGCGGTAGCCATAGGGAAAAAGGGCGAAGACCTTGTCCGGGTCTAGGCTAGTCGCCCTGTCGATATCCGTGCTGTGGCGGGAAAGAAGAAGGTCGCGGACAAAGCCACCGACAAGAAAGACCTTATCCTTGCCAATCTTTTCCGCAACAACCGAAACAGCCTTCTTCGCCTCTTCCGGTAGTTTTATTTTCATAAAAAGGCCGCTTCTGCGGCCTTATTCTCCATTATTCTGTCTGAAAAAGCTTATTTCTCGTTGACTAAGTCTTTTAAGGTCTTGGAAGGTTTGAATTTGACAGCTTTGGAGGCAGGAATCCTAATCTTTTCCTTCGGAGAAGAAGGATTGACCCCTTCACGCTCTGGACGTTCGACGAGGGAGAACTGGCCAAAGCCGGCAATCTTCACGGAACCGAAGTCGGGATCGACAAGACCCTTGGCAATCTCGGCAAAGACAGCCTCGACCACCCTGACGGCATCGCCCTTCTTCCTACGGGCCTTCGACACTAATTGTTCAGCAATGTCCTCTTTGGTAAGAACCTTTTTATCTTCCATTTTCGCTGAAACTCCTTTCTGTAAAGTTAAGATACCACGAAAAAGAAATAAAAGCAAATATTTTCCTATTTTGCCTTAGTTTAGGGGTTTTCCACGGATAGAAAATGCTATTTGCAAGCCCAATTGCCGAATAATTTGCCTGAACTAGTTTAAACCGATGTTCCCTTCCCGCTTAGCCCGGACAAGAAGACGGATAGGGCAGTTATTGAAGCCAAATTCCTTCCGGATGACGTTTTCAAGATAACGTTTATAGGAAAAATGGAAGTAGTTCGGATTATTGCAGAAGACGATGAATGTAGGAATGCTGTCCTTGGTCTGTGTAATATAGGAAATCTTCAGCCGGCCGCCGTTAAAGTCAGGCGCCTCGTTATCAAGCTGGGCCCGCCTAATGAGCGAATTAAGGAGGGAGGAAGGAACCTTTTTATTCAGATTGGTTTTGATTTCGTCCCTTGCCTTGAAAATAGCGGCAATATTCGTGGACTGGATGGCGGAAACAAAAACAACCGGGGCAAAGTCAAGGAAGCGGAGAGAACTCTTCCTCTCCTTGACGAACCTCTGCTGATCATTAGGGCCATGGGAATGGAGGTCCCATTTATTGACGACGAGGACGACAGGTTTGTCGTTGTCCATGGCATAGCCCGTCACCCGGATGTCCTGGCTGACCAACCCTTCCGAGGCATCAATCAGGATAAGAATGATATCCGCACGTTTGGCGGCATCGGCAGAGCGGATGACGGCAAATTTATCAAGGTCTTCTTCGACTTTTCCGGGGCGTTTCACACCGGCCGTATCAATCCTGACATAGTCCTTTCCGTCCCGGACAAAGGGAATATCAACGGAATCACGGGTCGTACCGGACAGAGGGGAGACAATGACACGCTGCTGGCCAAGGATGGCATTGGCCAAAGAAGACTTCCCGACGTTCGGTCTTCCAAGCAGGGCAAAAGTCAAGGCACTGCCATAGTCCTTGTTCTGCTTTTTAGGAAGGCGGGCAATGGCATCATCGAGCCTGTCCCCAAGCCCTAGGCCGTGCTCGGCAGAGATAGCAAAGGGTTCGCCAAGTCCTAAGGAGTAGAAATCATAGACGTTCCCAAGCCTTGTCGTATCATCAATCTTATTCACGATAAGCCTGACTTTTTTCTTGTATTTCCTCAGTTTGGAAGCGACGAAGATATCATTGTTGCTGATGCCAAGTCTTCCGTCCACGACAAAGAAAATCAAGTCCGCTTCCTTCTCGGCAAGTTCAACCTGGTTCTGGACTTCCTTTTGGAAAGGAATCTTTTCCTGGGTGATTCCGCCGGTGTCGATGAGGGTAAACGTCTTGTCCAGCCAATGTCCCCTGCCATAGTTGCGGTCGCGGGTGATTCCGAACTGCTTTCCGGTGATTTCCTTAGTCTGATCGGTTAAGCGGTTAAAAAGGGTGGATTTTCCGCTCGATGGTGATCCGACTAACGCTATAGTTCCTAATTCTTCCATTTTTTGCCAACTTTCTCTTCGAAAAGCCGAATAATCGCATCAATCTCCTCTTGGATTGTCCTATCCGAAGTATCTAGGACAATGGCATCCTCTGCCTTGGTCAAAGGAGAATTCTCCCGGTGGGAATCGAGGTAATCCCGTTTTTCGATATCCGCAAGGATTTCCTCCCTTGTCCCATCAAAGCCTTTCTTCTTCCTCTCCTCAAACCGGCGTCTAGCTCTGGCAAGAGGGGAAGCGACCTGGAAAATCTTTAAGTCCGCATGAGGAAGGACGACGCTTCCTATGTCACGTCCGTCCCTGACAACCGAAGTGGACCCAGCCCTTTCCTGTTGAAGGGCGACCATCTTCTTTCTGACCTCGAAATGGGCACAGGCAAAGGAAACCTGTTTCGAGACTTCCTGGCTGCGGATTTCCTGGCTTACGTCTCTTCCGTTAAGAAAGACATTTCCTTCTTTGTCTTCCGCGATATGGCAGGAAGGGAGCAGATTGTAGGCATCGGCAGGCGACTTCGTGTCCTTGCCTTTTTCAAGCCTATAGAGAGTAAAGGCACGATACCTTGCCCCAGTGTCGATATAAAGAAAACCAAGGGCCTTACTGACACCTTTGGCTGCAGTGGACTTGCCGCTGGCGGCAGGTCCGTCAATAGCGATGGAATAGAATCTCATCTTTGACCTCCTTTGCCGATCATGACGGCAATAACAATAATAAGAGCCAGAAGCACACAAAGGGAAAGGACAAGGAAAAGGCGCCGGGCAAGTTTCTTCTTCCGTTCCTTTTTCTGTTTCTCCCTGAATCGTCTTTTGGTTTCGTCTTCGATCCGTTTCTTCTCGAATTCGTCTTTGGCCTTCCTAAGCTCATCTACGGACAGGGAAAGAGTCGAGGTGGTGACTTCGCTTTTATAAGTTTTGGTCACGCCATCCTTCCTGGGATCTGCCTTAGGCATTTCGGGAAGATGCTTTTTCCTCGTCTTCGTCTCTTCGAATGAATAGGAATCCCTGTTGGCAATCTTGTCACGGAGTTCCTTATAAAGTTCCACACGGCTTTTCGTTTCCATAAAAACCACCTTTTAATATTATAAGGGAAAAAGAAAAGAATGAGAGCAAAAGCCGAGAGAAAATTGCAACTTTGGGTTGCGATTGCGAAGGAAAATTGTATAATATTATCCGTTGCCGCTATAGCTCAGTTGGTAGAGCGGCTGATTCGTAATCAGCAGGTCGGAAGTCCGATTCTTCTTGGCGGCACCATTCTGGATAGCCTAGGCATGGCCTAGGCTTTTTTCGTGCCATGAAAAAAGAGGGCAAAATCATGGATGATCCAAGAGAAAGCCCTCTTAAAAGCCAAACTAGTCGACGAAAGCTAACAAGGCCATCGGAGCATTATCGCCACGACGGTTATAAGTCTTCAGGACGCGGGTGTAACCACCATTGCGATCCTTGTACTTCTTTCCGTAGACATCGAAGAGAATCTGAAGAGCGTTCTTTCCGGTCTTCTGATCCTTGAATTCTTCGTGGACATAGCGGGCGGCAAGACGGCGGGCGGCAAGGTCACCTTTCTTGGCATAGGTGACAAGGCGCTCCACATCCTGCTGAGCACGCTTTGCGACGGCAAAGGTCACTTCGACATGACCAGTCACAATCCTCTGGCTCACGACATTGCGGAGCCTGGATTTCTCACGGCTATAGGTCCATCCGGTCTTAAAGCGGACGCCGCCTTTGCCATGGACATTGGTTCTTCCAATCGTACCCATTGTTGAATTACCTCACTTTAATTACTTCGACGAATCATCCCGCTGCAGGTATAAACCATACGTAGCGAGTTTATCCAGGATTTCCTTGTAAGACTTCTTACCAAGGTTACGGACGGTCCTCAGTTCGGACTCCTTCCTGTTGCAAAGGTCCTGAACCGTCTTCAGGCCGTTACGCTTAAGACAGTTGTAGGAACGGACAGAAAGATCAAGATCCTCCAGGGTCCTAGCCGAATACTTGTTCTCCGGCTTTTCTTCGCTGACGGACCTGACCGTTGCCGATTTGACAGCGGCATCAAGGTCTTCGAACAGTTTGAAGTGCTCATCGAGAATCTTACCGGCAAGGGCAACGGCATCGCTAGGAGCCATGGCACCATTGGTCTTGACTTCGATAATCAGCTTCTCGTAGGAAGCATCGTAGCCTACACGGGTAGGCTCGACCTTGATTTCCACCTTTTCAATCGGAGAATAGTTGGAATCAACGGCAATCCGGCCAAGAGGCCAGGAAGAATCCTTGTTCTCTTCGGCAGTGACAAAGCCACGGCCCTTCTTCGCATGGAGAACCATCTTGATATGTCCGCCTTCGCTTAAAGTGCAAAGGGGCCTATCCTTATTAATGATGGAAACCCTGTCCGGGCAGACAATATCGCCGGCCTTGACAAGCTTCTCTTCTCCGTTGTTGCTGTTGACCTTGTTCTGGACGTCAAGCCGAAGGACATAGTCGGCATCGGCATTATCGGATTGATCCCTTAAAACAAGGTTCTTGATATTGAGAACAATCTGGGTCAGATCTTCCCTGACACCCTCAAGAGGAGTGTACTCATGACGGGCACCCTCGACCTCGATGGCATAGACGGCTAAACCGGGCAGAGAGGAGAGAAGGACTCTCCGGAGTGCGTTTCCAATCGTAACGCCATAGCCCTGTTCGAGCGGCGAGATGATGAAACGGCCGGACGTGTTCGTCACATCGGTTTTGCCGATTTCGAATTTCGGTTGTTCGAATTCTTTCATTCAGACTCTCCTTCCCCTGTCTCTTTAGCCACGGGGACGCTTGGCCGGACGGCATCCATTGTGCGGAATAGGAGTGACATCGGCAATGGAAAGAACCTTCAGACCGGCGGCCTCTAAGGCACGGACGGCAGTCTCACGGCCAGGACCCGGACCCTTGATTTCGACATCGACACTCTTCAGACCGCGATCGACGCAGACCTTGGCGACATTGCCAGCGGCAAGCTGAGCGGCGAAAGGAGTGGATTTACGGCTTCCGGAATAACCGGAAGTTCCGGCACTTGCCCAGGCAATGACCTTGCCCTGCTCGTCGGAAATGGAAACGATGGTGTTAGAGTAGGAAGCATGGATGTGGGCAACGCCCTTGGTGAAGTTAAGACGGGCTTTCTTTTTACGGATAGTCGTCTTCTTTGCCTTGGCGGTAGTAGATTTAGCAGTATTCGCAACAGTAGTAGCAGCCATGACTATTAATCCTCCGATTACCTCGTTGCCTTCTTATGGTTGGCAACGGTCTTACGCGGACCTTTGCAGGTACGGGCGTTGGTCTTGTCGCGCTGTCCGCGGCAAGGAAGCGAACGTTTATGACGCTGTCCGCGATATGTCCCGATTTCTTCGAGACGTTTAATGTCTAAGGCAACCTGACGACGGAGGTCACCTTCGACGACATACTTGGCAACCTCGGCACGGACACGGGTAAGTTCCTCTTCGGAGCAATCCTTGACGCGCTTAGTTCCGTCAACCTTGGCATCTGCACAGATTTTCTGTGCGCGGGTCAGTCCGATTCCGTAGATATAACGGAGGGAATAGACCAGCTGTTTATCGTTTGGGATATCAACACCAGCAATACGAGCCATTTTCCTGATTTCCTTTCTTTAACCCTGTCTCTGCTTATGTTTAGGATTGGAGCAGATGACCCTGACACGTCCCTTCCGCTTGATGACTCTGCATTTATCGCAGATCGGTTTTACTGAAGCTCTGACTTTCATTTTCGTTTCTCCTTTTCAACAGACTACTTATACCGGTAGACTATTCTACCATTTGTGACATCATACGGGGAGATTTCCACCGTAACCTTATCGCCTGGGAGGATTCGGATTTTGTTCCTCCGCCTCTTGCCGGACACCATGGCCCGGATGACGGCACCGCCTTCAAGCTGTACCGAGAACTTCTCGGCCGGCAGGTTTTCTAACACCGTGCCTTCCCTACGGATGAAATCTTCTCTGCTCATGCAATAGTTCCTAACTCCTTTAAGTGCTGTCGGACGTTTTCGTCAACGGAAGTGATAATCGGACCGTTTTCGGTGATAATCACATCGTTCTCATAATGGCAAGTCAGCTTTCCGTCCTTGCTGGCTACGCCCCAGGAGTCGTCAAGGGTGATGATGTCGCTAGCCCCTGACCTGACCCTTGGCTCAATAGCAAGACACCTGCCCGGGCGAAGGAATGGTCCAAGCCCGAGGGAGGAATCATAATAGTTGGGAATAAAGGGATCTTCATGCCTCTCTCTGCCGATGCCATGGCCACCGTACTCTTTGCAGAGGGAATAGCCGTATTTGTCGGCAGTCTTCTGCAGAGCCATGGATATCTCATAGAGATGATGGCCGGGCAGACAGACCTTCAGAGCGGCATAGAAACATTCTTCGGTGCAGCGGATGAGCTTTTGCGCTTCATCGGAGACATTTCCAACGGGGAAGGTTCTGCAGGCATCGCCGTTATACCCATTTCCATCCAGATTTCCCCTATCGACCGAGAGGATATCCCCTTCTTTGAGAATAATGCTCTTAGAAGGAATACCGTGTATCAGGGTCGAATTGACACTTGCGCAGAGGGCCCATTTGTATCCGGGCTCAAGAGCGAAGTTCGGCTTTCCGCCGGAATCGATAATCCAGTTCTCGACCAGCTTATTCAGTTCGTGGGTCGAGCGTCCAGGTTTGATTTCGGGGCGGAGGAGGTCGAAGATGTGGCCGAGCTTATTCCCGGCCACGATCCTCTTCTCCCTTTCTGCTTTCGACTTAATGGAAATCCTGCTCATTTGACAAGAGCCTTCAGGGCCTTTTCGACGTCCTTATAGACATCGTCGATTCCCTGCAGGGCGTTGATCTCCTTAAGTACGCCCTTCTCCTTATAGTACTCGATAAGCGGAGCCGTCTGCTTATCATACGCCTCAAGCCGAACACGGAAGCTTTCTTCCTTATCGTCCTCCCGATGGATGAGTTCGCTGTTGCAGTTGTCGCAGATACCGTCCTTCAGCGGTTTTTTCGTGAGAAGGTTGTAGCTGGCACCGCATTTAGGGCAGACCCGACGGTTGACGATCCGTTTGGTAAGTTCTTCCTTGTCGGCGACAAAGCAGATGACGGCGTTGATGGCCCGGCCTTGTCTGGCAAGCCTTGCTTCAAGGGCATCGGCCTGCTTGACCGTCCGGGGGAAGCCGTCAAGAAGGAAGCCGTCTTTGCAGTCATCGTCGGATAACCGCTCATCGACAAGGCCGATTGTGACTTCATCGGGGACAAGCTTTCCTGCATTGATGTAGGAAGCAGCCTCAAGTCCGAGTTTCGTCTTGTTCTTGATGGCGGCACGGAACCTGTCTCCGGTAGAGATGTGGGGAATCTGATGATTCTTCACGATCAATTCGGATTGGGTTCCCTTACCTGCGGCCGGAGGCCCAAGAAGGATGATGTTCAAGCCATGGTTCTTAACGTTTTCCATTTTACAGTTCACTCTCCGCGAATCCCTGACCGGCAAGAATGCCGTTGATCTGATTGTTGACTTCCAAAGCGACACCGACAACGATGATGAGTCCGGTTCCTCCTAGTGATAGGGAAGAAGGAACTGCACCGCTAAGCGAGAGGATGACAGGCAGTAAGGCAATAGCCGTCAACGCCATGGATCCCCTGAACGTAATCCGGTTTAGAATCTTGGAAACATACCTTTCCGTCTCAACACCGGGCTTGATACCGGTGATATAAGTGCCGCTCGACTGGAATTCCTCAGCAATGCGTTCAGGATTGATTTCCAGCTGGGAATAGAAGTAGGAGAAGGCAATAATGAGGACGGCATAGATGATAGGTCCCCAAGGGAAGGAGAAACTGTCTCCCCTTTTCGTCCTCGCCTGATAGTTGAAGACTTCCTCGATTTTCTCGGCCCAGGCCGGCGGATTTCCGTTGCTGAACAGGGAAACAAGAATCGAGGGGGCCATCCTGATAGAGGAAGCGAAGATGACAGGCCTGACCGAGGAAGCGTTGACCTTGATAGGAAGGAAGGATGACTGTTGGCTGGAAAGGTCACTGCTTTGGCTCGTGTTGGAATGGCTGACAGGAAGCTTCCGTACCGAGGATTCGATGAAGGTGACAAAGATGACGATGAGAAGCATGGCAAGGAGATACACGACAAGGCGGACGCTGCCTTCGAGAATGAGAGAGGGGTCGGACGAACCGAGCGTGGAGGAGGAGAGATATTGTTGGAATGCCTCACTGATCTGAGAAGGAAGCGAAGAAATGATGCCGGCGAAGATCAGCATGGAAATACCGTTTCCGATGCCTTTATCCGTAATCTGGTCTCCCATCCAGGTGAGAATCATCGACCCGGCGACAAGGAAGAGGATAACCTTCGTATAGCCCCAAGGACTCGTATCGAGAACCGTGATGGATTCCGAATTGTTCCGCAGGGCAACGATGATGCCGTAAGCCTGAACGGCTCCTAGAACGACAGAGAGCAGACGGGTGACGACATCCCTCTTCTTCCGTCCGGTCTCTCCTTCCTTTGTCCTCTGGGTGAGGGCAGGAAGGACATCCCTAGAGAGAAGCTGGATAATAATCTGCGCCGTAATGTAAGGGGAGACGCCAAGAGCCCTTAAGGAGAAGTTCTGCAGAGCACCTCCGCCCATCCTATTAAGAATAGAAAGGGCGTTAGTGGTATCAGCGAAGATATCCTCATTGGTCTGGACTCCAGGCACCGTGATAGCCGATCCGATTCGGAAAACAAGGAAAATCGCGAACGTAAACAGAATACGATTGAGAAGGTCCTTGTTATGGAAAAATGCGGCTACCTTTTTCATTACTTATCCTCTTTGGAGGCCTTTTCTGCGAGGTCGTTGAGAGACTTGTGGAACTCGATCCGGGCGTCCTTTAATGTGACGACTTGAGCGTTTCCACCGGCCTTCTCGATGGCGGCCTTGGCGGATTTGGTGAAGCCCTGGAGATTGACTGAAAGCTTCTTGGTGAGTTCTCCGCCGCCGACGATTTTGACCGGCTTATTCAGATTCCGGACAAGACCGGCGAAGACAAGAGAAGTAAGCGTGACAGTGCTTCCGTTCTCAAAGCCATCCAAATCGGAAAGCTTAAGAATCGTGTAATCGACACGGCCGTAGTTGGTGAAGCCATGCTTAGGAACACGGCGGAACAAAGGCAGCTGACCGCCTTCGAATCCGACGGGAACCTTACGTCCCTGACGGGCACCCTGACCCTTGACACCGCGGGTAGAGGTCTTGCCCCTTCCGGAGCCGATACCCTGACCGACACGTTTGGGAAGGTGACGGGAACCTTTGGCAATCTTTAACGAACTTAAATCCATAGTCCCTTCCTCCTTTACTTGGCTTCCTTAGCCTCGGGCTTTTCAGCCTTAGGCTCGGCCTTGACTTCCGGCTTCTTGCCAAAGCGGGCAAGCTGGATTCCTTCATAGGACTTGAGTTGATGCAGGCCATCGATGGTTGCCTTGATGACGTTAGCCTGAGAGCGGGCTCCATAAGTCTTGGAGTAGACGTTCTTGATACCGGCTAATTCAAGGACGGCACGGACGGCACCACCGGCGACAAGTCCGGTACCTTCCGGAGCAGGCTTGAGGAAGACCTCAGTTGCACCGAAATGGCCCCTGACGGGATGGGCAATGGAATGGTTCTTGGCGATTTCCCTCTTCTGGATATTCCGGCGGGCAGCGCTAAGAGACTTCTTGATGGCATCCGGGACTTCGTTGGATTTGCCAAGTCCGTAGCCATATTTGCCTTTTCCGTCTCCGATGACGACAAGGGCAGTGAAGCGGACACGTTTGCCGCCTTTGACAACCTTTGCGACACGGGAGATTTTGACGACCTTCTCGTCATACAATTTCTCCCTGGGACGACGACCGCCGCGGCCGTTGCCACGGGAGAAACGGCGACCGCCCTGGGCGGAACGGCCTTTAAAGCCGTTTCCTTTTCCCTGGGCAGCAGACTGATCCGCTTTTGCGTCAGCCTTGACTTCGGCCTGAGCCGAAGCGACGTTGTTCTTCTGTTCTTCTGCCATGATAATCCTCTTTTTTAGAAGGCTAAGCCGCCTTTGCGGCAAGCCTCGGCCAAGGCTTTGACCTGGCCATGATACAGATAACCGGACCGATCGAAGACAGCTTTGGTAATCTTCAGTTCGCCGGCCTTCTTCGCCAAATCGGCACCGACCGCTTCGGCGGCAGCAATGTTGGAAGGATTCTCCAAGCCAAGCTTAGCCGAAGTAGAGGAAGCCAGAGTGACGCCTTTTTCGTCATCGATAAGGGCAGCATAGATGAATTTGTTGGAACGATAGACGGAAATACGGGGGCAGGCGGCCGTTCCGGAGATTTTGGCCCGGATACGGACATGACGATGTAAACGCTGTTTGTTCTTGTCGAATGTAGTGTACATGATCTAGCCTCCCTGTGATTAGGCTGCGGTTCCGGCAGCAGTCTTCTTGGCACTTGCCGGAGCACGTAACGTAACGACCTCGTCTTTGTAGCGGATGCCTTTTCCGTGGTAGCATTCCGGTTTGCGGAGTGCACGGATGACGGCAGCCTGCTGTCCGACGAGCTGTTTATCGATGCCTTCGACGTTGATTTCCAACGTCTTGGTATTGATGGAAATCTTGACTCCGGCAATAGGCTTAACCACATCTTCGTGGCTGCGGCCCAAATGGAGGACAAGATCGCTTCCGCGCCTTTCGGCACGGTAGCCGACGCCCTTGATGACAAGGGTCTTGACGAATCCCTTAGTGACACCCTCAACCCTTCCGTTGATGACGGAACGGGCAGTGCCGTGGTTCCTCTTCCTGAAGATTGTGTCAGCAGGACGTTTGCAGAAGAACTTTCCGTCCTTCTCTTCGAAGGTGATGTGGGGATTGAACTTCTTAGTCAATGTGCCCTTAGGTCCCTTGACCGTGACTTCGTTTCCAACGAAGGAAATGGTGACACCCTCAGGGATGGCAATAGGCTCTCTTCCAATACGGGACATTTCCTACCTCCTTACCAGACGTAGGCGATCACTTCACCGCCGACGTTGAGTTTACGGGCCTGCTTATCGGTCATGACGCCCTTAGAAGTGGAGATGATGGCAATGCCAAGTCCGTTTAAGACTTTGGGAAGCTGATCGACGGAAGCAGTGACACGGAGACCAGGTTTGGAGATCTCCTTGATACCGGAGATGATGCGGTTTCCCTTGGAATCGTACTTCAGGGTAATCGTAATCTCCTTATACGGCTTTCCTTCGAGCGGATGGACATCGTAGGAAACGATGAAGCCTTCGTTCTTAAGGATGTTGACGATTTCCTCGCCCCTCTTGAAGTAAGGGAGGGAGACCGTATTTCTCTTGCTCAGGTTCGCATTGCGGATGCGGGTCAAGAGATCAGCGATAGAATCATTAACCATGATATTCTCCTCCTTTCCTTACCAAGAAGACTTATGCCTTCCGGGGATTTCTCCCTTGTAGGCCATTTCGCGCAGACAGATACGGCATAAGCCGAACTGGCGCAGATAGCCGTGGACACGGCCACAGCGAGAGCAGCGATGATAGTTCTGGGTCTTCGGGAATTTCTTCGGACCGGCGCATTTCACTTCGAGTGCTTTACGTGCCATGATTCAGCCTCCTATTTCTTGAACGGCCTGCCAAGCTTTTCAAGCAGGGCATAGGCCTCTTTATCGGTCTTGGCTGTCGTAACGATGACGACATCCCTTCCCTGGGTACGGGTAACCTTATCGTACTGGATTTCAGGGAAGATAAGCTGTTCCTTGACACCGGTGGAATAATTTCCCCGTCCGTCGAAGGAATCCTTACTGATACCGCGGAAGTCGCGGACACGCGGAAGATCGATGGAAACGAATTTGTCTAAGAAATCGTACCTGCGGATGCGGCGGAGAGTGACCTTGACACCGACGGCATCGCCTTCACGGAGCTTGAAGTTAGCAATAGCCTTCTTCGCCTTCGTGACAATCGGATGCTGACCGGAAATGGTGGCCATCTCGTTAACTGCTTCCTCGACGGACTTCTCGTTATGTCCGGCTTCGCCAAGACGCCTGTTAAGGATAATCTTGACAAGTTTCGGGCATTCCCTGACGGAAGTATAGCCGAATTCCTTCCTTAAGGCAGGAACGACCTCTTCCTCATACTTCTTCTGAAGGCGGGAGACAATCTTGGCCTTCTGATTTCCCTGATTATGGGCTTTTTTGACGGACACGCCGTTTTTCTTTTCTTCAGCCATGATTCTTCTCCTTACTTGATGATTTCGCCGGATTTCTTGGCAATCCGGACCTTCTTGCCATCCTGGCCGACCTTATAGCCGACCTTGGTGGCCTTCTTCGTCTTAGGGTCGACAAGGGCAACCTTGCTGACATGGATGGGAAGAGTCACATCCTTGATGGAACCCTTAGGAGCACCCTGAGTCGGCTTGACATGCTTCTTGTTGACATTGACACCCTCGACGATGACCTGCTCTTTTTTCGGAAGGGCTTTGATGACCTTGCCGGTCTTTCCCTTATCATCGCCGGAAAGGACGATGACGGTATCTCCAGTTTTGATTTTCATTCGATAGACCTCCAAGGATTAAAGGACTTCGACCGCCAAAGAGACGATCTTCCTGTATTTGTCACCCTTTTCACGGAGCTCACGGGCGACAGGTCCGAAGACACGGGTTCCCTTAGGAGTGCCATCGTCGTTGATCAGGACAACGGCATTATCATCGAACTTGATGGTAGAACCATCACGGCGCTGATAAGCCTTCTTGACACGGACGATAACGCCCTTGACAACATCGGACTTCTTGACCTTTCCGTTCGGAATAGCGTTCTTGACGGCGCAGATGACGACATCGCCGACAGTCGCATTGCGACGGAAGGAGCCGCCAAGCCTGCGGAAGACGCGGACGCTTGTTGCGCCGGAGTTGTCGGCGACAACAAGGTTAGTTTCGTTCTGAACCATACACTATTCTCCCTTCTTGACGATTTCGACTAAGCGGAACCGTTTGTCGTGGGACAGAGGACGGCATTCCTCGAAGACGACGACATCGCCGACCTTGGCAGCGTCATTGCGGTCATCAACCTTATAACGCTTACGGACGGAGACACGTTTCTTGTAAATCGGATGTGCCTTGTAGTTCTCGGTTTCGACAACAATCGTCTTCTGCCTCTTGTGTGAGACGACAACGCCCTGTAGACGGCGTTTATGAGAGGCCTCGATGACCTGTTTCGTTTCTTCAGCCATTGTTTGATAGCCTCCTTATTACTTCGCCTCTGCAGCTTTTTCTGCAGCAGCTTTCTTCCGCTCGTTCTCGACCGTCAGAAGACGGGCGATGTCCTTACGGCAGGCGCTGATCTTGGCGCCATTGTCTAGCTGACCGGCCTTGGCCTGGAAGCGGAGGGTGAGAAGCTCACCCTTCAGTTCGTAGACCTTGCTAGCGAGGTCTTTGTCAGATAATTTGCGAACATCTTCAATGGTCATTATTTGTTTTCCTCGCCTTTCTTAACAACACGGGACTTGACGGAGAGTTTGTATCCGGCCTGACGAAGGGCTTCCTTGCAGTCAGCTTCCGGTATTCCGCCGATTTCCATCCTAATCGTGCCAGGCTCGACAACGGCAAACCAGCCATTGACGTCACCCTTACCGGCACCCATACGGACCTCGGCAGGTTTCTTGGTGATACCGACATCCGGGAACACACGGATATAGGATTTACCAATCTTCTTGGTGAAACGGGATAAGACGACACGGGCAGCCTCGAGCTGACGGTTAGAGATATATCCGCCTTGGGTAGCCCTTAGTCCGAAATCAGCGAAGGCAACGGTAACAAGACGGCTTGCCTTTCTCTTCGGACGGATGAGGTGGTTACGACGCCACTTTGTTCTTTTCGGCTGTAACATGGCTTATTCTCCTTTCTTGGCGCCTTCGTCCTTGCTGGCATTCGGGGTAACGGCCGGAGCAGCAGGGCGGGAAGGACGGAAAGAACCATTCGGACGGCGGTTGTTGTTGAAGCGTCCACGTCCGAACCGTCCGGTATCTTCCGGACGACGTTCCCGGAGTTCCTTGTAATTATCCGGGAGAGCAATCCAGACCTTGACACCGATGACACCATAGGTGGTGTGGGCCGGATAGTAGGCATAATCGACAGGCTGACGGAGGGTATGAAGAGAGAGGACACCTTCACGGTATTCCTCGAAACGGGCGATTTCGGCTCCGCCGATACGTCCTTTAGTCATGGTCTTGCAGCCCTTGGCTCCGGCATGCCTGACACGCTGAATGGCCTTCTTCTGCACGACACGGTAGGAACCGCGCTCCTCAAGCTGATGGGCGATGTCCTTGGCGACAAGCCTGGCATCGAGATCCGGGTTCTTGACTTCGACGATGGCGACTTCGATGTTCTTAGGATCTTTCTTCAGCCTCTTGACAAGGTTCTTCTTAATCGCATTGATCTGAGCAGAATCAGTTCCGATGACAAGAGCAGGCTGGGAAGTGAAAATAGAGATCTTGATGCTGTTCTTGATCCGTTCGATATCGATGTGGCTAAGACCGGCCTTGATTCCGTCTAAGAGCTTTTCGAGGTAGTTCCGGATCAGAACATCTTCGTGAATGTACTTAGGGAAGGTCTTCTTATCCGCACACCAGTGGCTGGACCAGTCACGGTTGATGCCCAAACGTAAACCGTTCGGATTGACTTTCTGACCCATGATTACTTGGCCTCCTTATTTTTCAGCGTAACGAAGACATGCGACCACCGCTTGATTAAACCGGAAGCGGAACCCTTGGCACGGGGGAGCCTCCGTTTAAGACGGACGGCGTCATTGGCCGTGATCGAAGCGATATAAAGCGAATCGTGATCCCTGTGGAAATTGTTGACGGCATTGGCTTCGGCAGACATGATCAGTTTCTTAATATCGCGCGCACACCTCTTAGGGCAGTTCTCGAGAATGCCATAAGCGGTGGGAAGATCCTTGCCGCGGACAAGGTCGATGACCAGACGGACCTTACGCGGAGTGACCCCGTAGTTCGTCAGCTTGGCAGAGGCTTCGGTTGCCTTCGGGGCTTCCTTGACCTCTTTTTCAGCCTTGACTTCTTCCTTGGCGGTTTTCTTAGCAGGGGCCTTCTTGGCGGTCTTTGTCGATTTGACGGCCTTCTTGGCGGCTGTCTTCTTTGCAGCGACCGGAGCTTTTTCTTCTTCGGTCAGAGTTTTCTTTTCTTCAGTAGCCATGATGGATCTCCTTACTTGGCTGCAGGCTTAGCAGCTGCTGCCGGTGCCGGCTTAGTCGTGGCATCGGCTTCATCTCCGGAACGATGGTGGGTGAAGGTACGGGTGAAGACGAACTCGCCTAACTTGTGGCCGACCCTATCCTCAGTGATATAGACAGGGACAAAGGCACGGCCGTTGTGGACGGAAAGAGTATGTCCGATGAAATCAGGGAAGATGGCGGAACGGCGGGACCAAGTCTTGATGACGTCCTTCTTACCGGATTTATTCTGCTCCTGAATCTTCTTGAGGAGCTTAGGATCGCAATACGGTCCTTTCTTTAAACTACGAGACATGATGAATCACTCCTCCTATTTACTTGCCATTGCGGCGACGGACAATCAGACGATTGCTCGGTTTCTTCTTCGCACGGGTCTTGACACCCCTTAAGCGACGGCCCCACGGAGAACGCGGAGCATCGTGGCCGACAGGGCACTTACCCTCACCACCGCCATGCGGATGGTCGTTCGGGTTCCTGGCAGAACCACGGACAGTCGGACGTTCGCCAAGCCAACGGGTGCGGCCGGCCTTGCCAAGGGAGACTAGATTGAAATCTTCGTTTCCGACACTGCCGATAGTGGCACGGCAGGTAGACCTGAACTTACGGACTTCGCCGGAAGCAAGACGAAGAGTGACGTACTTGCCTTCACGGCCTAAGATCTGGGCTCCGGTTCCGGCAGCACGGCAGACCTGTCCGCCCTTTCCAGGTTCAAGTTCCACATTGTGGACCCTGAGACCTTCGGGGATGCTTCCAAGTTCCCTGCAGTTTCCGACTTCGATTTCGCCGGACTTTCCGTCGGTGACCTTGGTTCCGACCGTAAGGCCCTTAGGGCAGATGATGTAACGTTTCTTGCCGTCCTCGTTCTGAATGAGGGCGATACGGCAATTACGGTTTGGATCGTATTCAATGGCAAGGACAGTGGCGGTGGCCTCTCCCTTACGCTTGAAATCGACTAAACGATACCTGCGTTTGTTTCCTCCGCCGATATGACGGCAGGTGATGTAACCCTGATTGTTGCGTCCGCCGGTCTTCTTTAACGGGCGGAGTAAAGCTTTTTCAGGAGTCTGTTTGGTGATGTCTTTCGTGGAAAGGGTAGATAAGTTACGCCTTCCAGGAGTCACCGGATGATATGATTTGATTGCCATAGTAATCTCCTATAATTTGCTTTCCTTACTTCTCATCCGCTTTGTTAGCCTGCTGTTCTTCGGTAGCGACGGCAGCAGTGATTTTTCCTAAATCAAAGGAAGAATCGAAGCGGACGATGGCTTTCTTATACTGCGGAAGGTAGCCTTCATAGCGGCCGACACGGCGGGTTTTACGCTGAAGGTTCCTCGTGTTGACGCTCTTCACCTTTGCGGAGAAGATAGCCTGGATGGCAGCCTTGATTTCCGGCTTGCTGGCAGTCTTCTCGACGGCGAAGACAAGGGCATTGTCTTCCTTCTGGAGCCGCTGAGTCTCCTCAGTGACGATCCTATGTTTGATGATGGAATAGTCTTTAACGATAGCGGGACGGGTGGCAAAGACCTTTTCTTCCTTAGCCTCAAGGGCTTTCTTTTCTTCTGCCATTATTTAGCTTCCTCCTCATGTTCGTCATCTAAGGGAGCCGGAATGGCATCCTTGACGAAGATGACCTTATTGGCGTTAAGCACGTCATAGACGGAAACATTGTCGGCGAAGACGGCTTTGACGTTGACCAGATTGGCGCTGGCACGGAGAAGATTGACATCGTCATCCGCTAAGACAAGAAGGTTCTTCTTGTCGTCGGCCTTGATTGCCTTAAGGGTTAAGACGAAGTCCTTGGTCTTCCTGGACGGACAGGCATCGCCGGTTAAGACGATGAGATTTCCGCTCTTTGCCTTTTCGGTAAGAACCGAAGTAAAGGCAAGATAATGTTCCTTTTTGTTCCTCTTCAGGTCGTGATTCTGCTGGCCGTTAGGAGCAAAGACAACACCGCCGTGACGCCAGACCGGCGAATTGGTGGTACCTGCACGGGCACGTCCGGTTCCCTTCTGACGCCAAGGTTTGCGGTTAGAACCATGGACGATGTCGCGGGTTAAGGTGTGGGCAGTGTCTACACGGCGTGCGGCCAAATCGACACGGACGGCACGCTGGACAGAGTACTCATTGATTTTCGTATCGAAGAGGTCGGCGGGAAGAGTGACTTCTCCGACCTTCTTGCCCGAATAGTCGAGAACCGGGCTTTTCAGATTTTCGTTAGCCATTAGATTAATCCTCCACGCTTTACTTCTTCATCCTAGCCTTGGAGTTCTTCCTCGGATTGAGTTTCTTCTTCGGGGTCTTCGCTTCGATTTCGGCTAAGCGTTTTGCCTCGGCAGCCTCAAGCTGAGCAATGGTCTCCTTGGTGTAGTCGACGACCGGAGTAAGATCCGGTTTCTTTAAGTTGTTGCGGATAGCAGAACGGATCTTGATGATGGAGAGCTTCTGTCCGGCAACGGAGCCTTTGATAAGGATGCAGTTCTTCTCCGGATAAACGGCGACAATAGGAAGGTCAAGAACCGTACGGACCTTCGGTCCCCAATGTCCGCCCATCTTCTTTCCGGCGTGGACACGGTTGTTGCAGCGTCCGTTCGTGGCTAAGGAACCGATCTGGCGGTGATAGCCGGAACCGTGGCCTTTCGGGCCGATTGTGGCATGGTAATGTTTGATGACACCGACATAGCCGTGGCCCTTGCTTAAGCCGGTGACATCAACCCTGTCGCCGACCTGGAAGAGGGAGCAGTCTAAGGAAGCACCGACTTGATACTTTCCGTAGATTTCATCACCCTCGAGTTCGCGGACAACATACTTCGGAGCAGTATTTGCCTTTTTGGCAATTCCGATTTCGCACTTGTTTGCGCGTTTTTCTTTCTTGTCCTCGTAACCGACCTGAAGTGCCTCATATCCGTCTTTTTCCTTGGTCTTGACCTGTAAGACGACGTTGGGAAGCACCTCGACAACAGTAACCGGATAATGGGAGCCGTCTTCGGCGAAGACGGAGGTCATTCCGATTTTGCGTCCGATAATGGATTTCATAAACTGTGCCTAACCTCCTTACAGCTTGATTTCAACATCGACGCCAGCAGGAAGATCGAGATTCTTAAGAATGTCGATGGTCTGTTTGGTCGGCTTGTTGATATCGATCAAACGTTTGTGCGTCCGGATTTCGAACTGTTCACGGGAATCCTTATCCGTAAACGGAGAACGCAGAATAGTGAAGACTTTCTTTTCAGTAGGAAGCGGAATAGGTCCGACTACCGTTGCGCCAGTCTTCTTGGCGGCTTCGACGATCTTTTTGACCGCCTCGTCCAAGGTTTTGTGATCGTAACCTTTGAGACGAACTCGAATGGATTTTGTTTCTGCCATTTTTTAACCTCCTTTACCCAAGATCTCAGTATGGGCATCCGTTCGGTATGAATAACCTGAAGCGTTGACAACCGCTGTCGGCGTTTCAGCAACTTCACACGTCAATACGGGCTGAAATGGCATTCAGCGTGTAAGATTCTACCCTTTCAAGGTGGGGGTGTCAATAGAAATATAGAAAATTTCTCCTTTTTCTTTCACCATATTAAATTAAGGTCGCGCGCGCGTATCGTTGTGACAACTCCTTATGGCGTTTCCAAGCAATTTTCGTTTTGTCTTTTTCCGGAAACCGATATACTAAGAGCATCATGAAACTGATTTTATCAAAAGAGGTGACGGATTCCCTTAACGCTCTGATTGCCCAAAAGAATCTCAACAGGGCAGCCGCAGACATTCTCAATGATTATCTAGAGAACCATTATGATGATATCGACGAAGAGCTTCTCTCCCTGTCCGGAAAGAAAGACGAAGGGGAGAAAAGTGCCTTCCGCCATGCCTTCTTTTCGCTTGTCGAAGAGGAGGAAGAGGAGTGCGATGACAGGATCAAGACCTGTCATCTTGGGGATTTTACCCTTCTTAGCGAAGAAGAATATAAAAACGACCCCTATTACAAAAATATCCCTTTCCGTCCGAAAAGGAGGCGGGATTATAGGCTGACCTATAATCACTTCTCCCCGGACGAAGGATTCGTCTTTTCAGAGAGGCGCTCCTCGGAGGCGGACAACTATGCGGAAATAACCCCGGTCGGCTATTTCAAGAATGAATTCTCCTATCCGGTGCTGAGGAAAAAGGACGTCATCTGGAGGAGTGTCATCCCCCATGAAATCAATACCAGGAAGAAAGCCATTTCCCTGGTGAAGGGAAAGGTCCTGACCTTCGGCCTAGGCCTTGGCTACTTTGCTTATATGGCCTCTAGGAAGGAAGAGGTCGAGGAAGTGACCGTCATCGAGAAAGACAGAAACATCATCTCCCTGTTCGAAAGTGAAATCCTTCCTTATTTCCCTAACAAGCAGAAAATCAAAATCATTCACCGCGACTGCTTTTCGTTTTTGGAACAGAGGAAGGAAGACTACCCGTTTGTCTTTATAGATATTTACCACCAGGCTGAGGATGCCCTGCCTCTCTACCTAAGAAGGTGTGAAAAGGAAAAGCACTACCCGAAAAGGAAGTTCCTCTACTGGATTGAGGGAGACATTCTTATTCTTCTCCGCCGGTATGTCCTCACCCTTCTTGAAGAGGCGAGCATAGGCTACACCCTAAAGGACTATGAAAACCCCTCTTCGGAAGAGGAAAAGATCCTTCTTGCCTTACGGAAGAAAAGGGAAGCGGAAGATATCACGACAAAGAATGACCTTTATTCCCTGCTTAGCGACGAGGGTCTAAGAAAGCTAGTCAGAAAATGAAAGAAAACTCCGCCGGGCTCCGGCGGAGTTTTTTGTTAGTTATCCTTTGGACTATCTGCCGGATGTCCGTTATAGTTTTCCAGGACGAACCGCCGGAAGGGGATATCGACGTTCTGCTCGCGGAAGGCTAAAAGAACCTTTTCCCGGAATTCCAGATAGACGTCCCAATAATCCTTGTTTTCCACATAGGCCCGGACGGAGAAATTAAGATAATACTCGGCAAGGTCGGTTAAATAGACCATCGGCTTTGGATCCTTAAGCACCCGGTTATCCTTATAAAGAAGGTCAAGAAGGATTGATTTGCATTTCTCCGTGTCGGTGTCGTAGTCTACCCCGATGTCCACAACCCTACGGCGGACTGGATTGCGGGAATAATTGGTGATAATGCTTTTCCTCAGCTGGTCGTTCGGGATGATGACATGCTGTCCGTTCACGGTATCCAGGGTGGTCGCCCTGACACCGACAGAGGTGACCGTGCCTTCGGCAGAGGAATCCCCTTGGACGAGGATGTAATCCCCTGTGCGGAAATATTTCGATTTAAGAAGAATGACGCCGGAAGCGCAGGCGGAAATAATATTCTGCAGGGAAAGACCGATTGCAACAGTTCCGGCGGAAAGAATCTGGGCAAGGGAACTCACATCGACTTTTAGGATACGCAGAACGACAAAGGCAAGAACCAAGTTCAACCCGACGTTGACGATGGCGATGGTGAAGGAGCGGACGGAAACATCGACACCCCTTTTACGGTTGGCACCTGAAATTGCCTTAATCCTCCGCCTGATGATTTTGATGAGATAGTGGCAGACGATGAGTATGCACAGGGCGAGGATAAGCCGTGTCATCCTGTTCCTGCCATTTGTATCACTGGCTAAGAACCAGTCTCCGATCTTTTTTCCGCTTTCCTTCAGCCAGGAAAGGAATCCTTCCCAGGCATTGGTTCCCCCTTGCGTGGAGGACGAGGAAGGCTCTTCCGATGATAGGAAAAGGGGCAAAATAAAATTAGGCATGGTTTGGAAACCTCTCTTTGTTTTTATTAAACCACGTTTGTCCTTCTATTGATAGACAAAAAAGCGCCTGGAAAGCATCCAGGCGCCAGGTTATGCCTCTTTTAGTCGGAGATAAGAGGATAGGAAAGGTAGCTGATTTCTTCCAATTGGTCCGCAGTGACATATCCGCTAGGGGCATTTAGAAGGGAGGGGATGCGGTTAACGACAGTAGCACAGGTATGTTCGACCGTGGCGGGTTTGACGACATGGAATTCCGTGTTCGGTTCGCCGGTGATCCACCAATCGCACCTATCCCCATCATCCTTGCCGTAGACCTTGCCGATTGTCTCCTCTTCGACAATCCTGCCCTGATAGGTCTCGATGGTGACAACCGCGGACCTTCCGATGCAACGTCCAGCCTTGATTGTCTTTCCTAACGTTTCGGAATAAAGGTCATGGTCGATGATATAAGGAACGTTCTTCTGGGAAATCGACTTGATGGTAAGACCAAGCTTGTTCACAATGGCCTCAGCGGCATTCCAGGCATAGGAAGGAACAACTTCCGTAGGATGGGCTAAGGTTTTTTCAAATTCTTCTTTTGTCAAATCACAGCCGTGCGCTTTGGCAAGGGCAAGACCATACTCATCGACATTATAAGAATAGGCACCCTTTATCTTGGTGATGTTATGACATCCGCCGGCAACGAGGGAAACCCTGTTAATCCAGAAGATATCCTGCCTTCCGCTACCAGTGACAGTGCAGCCATGTTCCTTGGCAAGCTTATCAAGTCTGTTGGTCAGAGGAGCAGAAGTAGTCCAGGGATAAATCGCCTCTTCACAGGTTGTGATGACATTGATTCCCCGGGTGACGCATTTTTCGACATGAGGATAGATATCGGAAAGGAAGCTGAACAGGGTGACGATGGCGACATCGGCATCGCATTCATCCAACACCTTATCGGCATCCTTGGAAATAAGCACCCCCGTCTTTAGTCCTAAACCGGCATAGTCTCCGACATCGACTCCCTGTAAGGAAGGATTGACATCGATGGCGCCGACGATTTCCGCACCCTTCTCGTGGAGATAACGGAGAATATATTTCGACCTCTTACCGCATCCGTACTGAACAACGCGAATTTTATGCATATTTTATTCCTCCGGAATGAATTGTAACCGATTTCATTTCTATTTCAAAGCATTTTTTGTGCAGAAAAAGAAAAAATGTTCAGAAAGGATTCGTTCTTTTGGCTCCGGATTCCGTTCCCTTCAGGCTTCTTTTTGGTTTCAGGCCTTTCACCAAATCGTACTTTATCCCGCATTCCTTCCGCTTTAAATAGGAGTAATAGGCTTTTACCGCAAGAATCATCAGCAGAGCGGCAGTAAGGAAACAGAAAAGAGCAATCAGCCACATCCACCAGGTAAAGGACTTATAATCGAAGAAATCCGTTCCCAGAACGCAGCAGCAAAGGACACCGATGGAACGGAAAAGAAGGGCCATGAGGAAATTGTAGCCTAAGGAAATGTCGCTCCTTCCGCAGACAAAGGACATCGTGTCGTCAGGAAAGGCAGGGAAGAGGTAAATAAAAGGTAGCGCAGCCTTTCCGCCAATATTTAGTGCTCTTTTCCTCTTTTCGTACTCTTCCTGCCCTATCCTCCAACCCACTGCCTTTTTTCCGACTATCCGACCCATAAGGAAAAGAAAAACAGTGGTCAGCAAAACGGAGGCATCCGCTAAGAGGAAGGCGTAGGACATGCCTAAAGGCGTCTTGTCGTTCAGCCTCCTATTGGCGAGAGTGATAAAGAATATCGAGGAAATCCCAGGAACCAGATTCACAATCGGGCCTAAGGCCAGATAGAGAAAACAGCCTAAAGCCAGGTTTTCCTTTGTCCATTTCTGGATGTCATCCCTAAGCTTAGCCTTTCCGCCAAGGAGGGCGAAAATATAATATCCAAGGACAAGAAGTCCGACAAAACAGATGAAAACGGTCAGTATCCGGATAAAGGTTTTCAAGCCCTTATGTTTATTTTCTCGTTTTTCTTTCACCCTTGCATTGTATCACAAGGGACTTTGCTTTGTTGCCTTACTAGAGCAAAGAGGAGAGTCCTCTTCCCTTGATACAAGTGTAATGGAAAAGAGGATGGAGTATAATTTTTCAGAAGAAAGACGATTGCCAAGTTCAAGGCAAAGAGAGGATATCCCCTTATGGAATTATATGACGTTATCATCATCGGTGCCGGTGTGACCGGAACAGGGATTGCAAGGGAACTAAGCAAATATCAGATAAAGGCCATTCTCATCGATAAGGAAAATGACGTCAGCAGGCAGACGACAAAGGCAAATTCCGGAATCGTCCATGCCGGCTATGACCCTCTTGTAGGGACGAAAAGGGCACGCCTGAATGTCCAAGGATGCAAAAGGATTCACGATCTTGCCCCGGTAAGGAATTACCATTATAAAAACATTGGCTCCCTGGTCGTTGGTTCAACCCTTGAGGACCATGTGAAAATCAACACCCTATTCGAGCGTGGCAGGGTCAATGGTGTTCCAAATAGGCGTCTATTAAAAACCTCGGCCGAAGTCCATAAAATGGAGAAAGGTTTGTCCCAGGATATTGACTATGCCCTCTATGCTCCCTCTAGTGGCGTCGTCTATCCGTGGGAACTTGCATTAGCAAGGGGAAACACGGCAGTAAAGAACGGAATTCCCTTTTTGGGGGATTGCCTGGTGAAAGGAATCAAAAAGGAGGATGGGGTATTTGTCCTTGATACAAGTAAAGGTTTCCTCATCTCCCGTTTTGTCATCAACGCCGCCGGACTATATGCGGACGAAATCTACAAAATGGCCCTTGGCAAGCAGAAGGGGGACGCCTTTGAGATAACACCCGTCAAGGGCGAATATTATCTTCTTGACAAGGATCAAGGCGATTTTGTCAAGCATGTCATATTCCAGACACCGACAAGTCTTGGGAAAGGCGTTTTGGTTTCCCCTACGGCAGACGGGAACCTTATCGTCGGTCCTGATGCGAACGAAAACATCCTTTCAAAGGGTGACACTTCCACCACAGACGAAGGACTCTCCTACATCCGGAAAAGGTCTATACGTTCCGTCCCGAACGTGAATTTCCGGGACAACATAAGAAACTTTTCCGGTCTCCGGGCGACAATCAAGGGCAGGGATGATTTTGTTATCGGCGAATCAGCGTATGTCAAAGGCTTCATCAATTTTGCCGGTATCAAGTCTCCGGGTCTTACTAGCGGACCGGCCAGGGGAAAAGAGGCTCTTACCATCCTCTCGGATCTCGGTCTAAGTCTAAAAGCGAAGAAAGATTTCTCCTATTTTAGATTACCTGGCTACTTTGCCGAAAAAAGTACGCAGGAACAGGAAGAACTGATTAAGAAAGACTCCCTTTACGGGCAGATTATCTGCCGATGCGAAAAAGTCACCGAAGGGGAAATCAGGAATACCTTCTCCTGGCCGATTCCACCGAAATCCATCGACGGAATCAAGCGGCGGACGAATGCCGGAAGGGGACGGTGCCAGGGTGGCTTCTGCGGGCCAAAAGTATTTGAAATTCTTTTGGAGAGACTGCATGTCCCCTTTGATCAGATTTATCAGGACAAGACTGGAAGCAAGGTGGTTGTCTCGATGACCAAGGAGGGGAAATAAAATGCCGGAAAAGCACGATTTAGTCATCATCGGAGGAGGACCCGCCGGAAGGGCAGCCGCTTTAGGAGCCTATGAGGCCGGGGTTAAGGACATTCTCATCCTTGAGCGGGACGACACTCTTGGCGGAATCCTAAACCAATGCATCCATAACGGTTTTGGGCTCCACCGCTTCAAGGAAGAACTCACCGGTCCGGAATATGCTTCCCGGTATGAGGAGAGGGTCAGAAACACAGCCATAAAGTACCAGCTGAAAACCATGGTGATGGATATCAGCAAGGAGAAAACCATTACCTGCGTCTCACCGGAAAAAGGGCTTGAGCAGATACAGGCCAAAGCCGTTATCCTCGCCAGGGGATGCCGGGAAAGAAGCCGTGGTGCGATTTCCACCCCCGGAGATCGTGTAGCCGGAATCTATACGGCCGGTGCCGCCCAGAAATACTGCAACATCGACGGCTATCTTGTCGGAAAAAGAATCGTCATCCTTGGCTCTGGTGACATCGGCCTAATCATGGCAAGAAGAATGACGTTAGAGGGAGCAAAGGTCTTGGCGGATGTCGAACTCTGTCCTTATTCCAACGGACTAAACCGGAACATCGCCCAGTGTCTGGATGATTTTAATATTCCTTTATATCTCTCCCATACAGTCACTAACATCATTGCCGATGACGAGCATCATCGTGTAAAGCAGGTCGTTATTTCCCAGGTTGACCAGAACAACAATCCCATAAAGGGAACGGAGATCGTCTTTGACTGCGATACCCTTCTTCTTTCTGTCGGACTGATTCCGGAAAACGAGCTCAGTAAAAATGCAAGCATCGACATCGATCCAAAGACCAAAGGTGCCGTCGTCTACGATAACCTTGAGACAAACGTTGAAGGAATCTTCGCCTGCGGCAATGCCCTTCAGGTCCATGACTTAGTCGACAATGTCTCGGCCGAAGGGGAACGGGCAGGAAGAAGCGCAGCCGAATATATCGCTAAGGGCGAAAACTATACCCCTTTAGTCAGAATAGTCCCTGGAGAAGGGATCGGATACACCTGTCCGCAGTTCATCCGCAAAGAAGAAGGAAAGCAATCGGTGGACATCTTCTTCCGTGTACGCAGACCTCTTTCTTCTCTTTCTTTGGTGGTTAAAAAAGACGGTGAGGAAATCAAGACAGTAAAGAAAGTCAAAGTCATCCCCTCGGAAAGGGAATCCGTGCGGCTGAAGAAGGAAGATTTCATCAACGCAAGCGAAATTGTGATTTCGCTTAGAAAGGACGCCTAAACATGATAAAGAAAAGGGTGTGCATCAATTGCCCAAGAGGTTGTGAAATCTCTGTCGATACCATAGCCTTGACCGTCACAGGGAACTTCTGCCCGAAAGGAAAAGAATACGGAATAAGCGAGGTTACCCATCCAAGGCGAACCGTCACCTCGACCGCCAAGGTCGTGCACGGAAACATTCCCCGCGTTTCCGTTCGTACGGACAAGCCAGCACCGAAGGAGAAAAGGTTTGCCATCAGGAAGGAAATCAATGGCCTATGCCTAGAGGCTCCTGTTCACATCGGCGAAGTCCTGATAAAGGACGTCTGCTCGACAGGGGTCAACGTAATTGCGACAAAAACAGTGGAAAAGAAATAAGGCAAAAGGCGGCCTAGGCCGCCTCTTTTTCTTTACAGACGGAAATAGAGGTTTTCCTTTTCCCTCTGAATCCGGATGAAAGAGGGCTCTGTCCTTCCGTTTTTCCTAAGTTCTTCCCTTGCACCGAGGTAAAGAGCGAAATCACTGCGAAGAAGTAGATAACGGTCAAGGTAGCCTACAGGATCAGTCTCAGGATCCACGACAGGCTTTTTCCTCAGCAGCAAATTATAGGCCTTTTCATAGTCCCCCGAGAGGGATTTCCTAGTCAAAAGTTTTTCTTTCCTCAGTTCCTTCCTTTCCTCGCTCTCCGGAGTCAGACAGAGCGCTTCCTTTTTCATGGAAAGAAGGGATAGATAGTTCTTTTCTTTCTTCCTCTGTTCGTTCAGAATCAAAGACAGGGCAAAGCGGAAGTCAAGAAAGGAGAAAGGAATTCCTTTCAAAACGGCTGCCACCTTTTTCGGTGTAATCTTTATCCGGTGGTTTTCCGCAAGCGTCTTTAGGATTTTCCTTACTTTTTCTTCTTTTTCCCTGCTTCCCTGAAGAAGGGCAATGCTTTCCGGTGTAAGTGTCATAGTGAATGATTATCTCCATTTCTATTGTAAACCATTTTTCCCCTCTAGGTAGGTCGGATAGGAATACCTTGCTTAGCCAGGTTTTTTCTCATACAATGAAACAAAGCATTATGCAGGGGAAAATCGCATTTGGTAATCTGACAGCGTTTTCGTTCTTTGCCGCCAGGTTTTGCCTTGTCAGTGTAAGGGAGCTAATAGCCTGCTACCGGGAAGAGTGCATTCTTAGAATGTTCCTTAAGCCGTTTTGTCTATTCTGTTTATTCCTTGCCGCCTTTTTTGCCTTTCCCAAACAAAGCCATCTCTATAGGGCCCTGTTCTGCGGAATGATTGGCGACATCTTCAGGATGTTCACTGGCAAAGAGAGAAACATCCTCCTAGGAAGGCTTTTCTTTTTCCTGAATCATCTTTTCTTCCTTTTGGAATTTTATTTTCTCCTTGGAGCATCAGTTCCTTTGTCCTCTTTTCTTGTCCTGCTTACGATTGCCTTAGCCTCGTTTCTTCTCCTCTTCCTGTCGACAAAGAAATTTCTTCCTCTCAAAACACCGATGGCGATTGCCGGTTCTTTATATGGAACAAGTCTCGTCCTTGACTTCTCCGTCATGGCTCTTGGCCTCTATCTAGGCCATGCCTGTTTTCTTCCCGGTGTTTTAGGGGGAGGGCTTTTCCTCTTCTCCGACTTGTTCCTCACCGTTTCCCTATACCTGAAAGACATCCGCCGTGACCACTTCTATATCAGGCTGACCTACCTCCTTGGCGAAGCAGGCATATTCTTCAGCTTCTTTGCCTACTTAATCTAACGCCCATTTGGAAGGCTAGCCTATCTTTTCTTCCAGGTACCGATGAAATTCCTTCCCCAAGGATAGATAATCCACCTTCCTGACATTGGTATGAGGGAAACCATTCTTGAAAAGAATAAAATCCGGAAGTTCATAGGAATTGAAATAACTAGAGAGGGACTCCCTGATTTTCTTTTCCGTCCTCTCCTCATCCCCGCCTTCTTTAAGGGTGACAAAAAGACAGAGATAGTCTCTTCCTTTATAGGTTTCCCCTAAATAGGCGCATTCTTTGACAAAAGGCAGCCTAGAAACATTCTTTTCGATGGCAAGAGGATAGACATTCCTTCCCTTCTTTTTCAGCCTTCGCTTCCTGCGGCTTTCAAAATAAAGATAGCCGTCCTTGTCAAGACGTCCGATATCTCCGGTCAGAATGTATTTATCCATTCCCCTTTCTAGGAACGGACTCTGTTCCTGATGGAAATATCCGTTCCTCAGGATAGGCCCGGAAACGGCGATTTCCCCTCTCCTGCCCTCTTTGACTTCCTGGTGGGTCAAGGGATCAAGGATCTTCACTTTGACATTGTCAAGCGGTTTGCCTACGCTGCCGGCTCTATTTTGCTTCCTGATGTTGACAGAAAGAACAGTCACCGTCTCGGTGAGTCCGTATCCTTCAAAGAGTCTTCCTTTGCTTCCGGCTTCCTCAAGACGTCTGTTGAACCGTTCAAGCAAAGACGGAGAGATAAAGTCTCCTCCGATAAACCCAATCCGGATATTCTTTAGCTTCTTTCCGGAAAAGTCCTTGTTGTTTAATAATGCCTCATAGACGGCAGGGACACCGATAAGGATGTTGAGTCTGCCCTTGGAAAGAAGCTTGACTACTTTTTTGGTCCGGAAAGAAGGAAGCAGGGCAATCGTTCCGCCGAAGCATAACCTAGTCAGAATCCCCCTGACAAGGCCAAAGCCATGGAACATCGGAAGGCAGGCAAGCCTGCACCTATGGACAGAACGGACATATTCAACGCTCGCATCGACAAGCTTCGGTCCGTTCTCGATGACAGAATAAATAGAAAAGTCGCTAAGAACAATCGTCTTGCTGATTCCCGTCGTCCCTCCAGAGGAGAGAAGGATGCGCCCTTTCTTCGTGTCATAGGGAACAGACAGGGTCGTCTTCCTCGCCTTAAAAAAAGGAATCCGGTCTTTGTCCTTATGATAGCCAGAGAGTTTCTTCCGTTCCTTAAGGGAGAAAAGGGCATGTTTAAGCAATCCAAGGGAAGCAGAGGGATCAAGTGCCCTTAAGGGAATCTTTTCTTTAATCAAAGTCTGGTATTGATTCCTGAAGAGGGAAACGACAATGAGAAGTTTAGAACCCTTGTCCTTGAATTCCCGCAGAATGTTTTCTTCACTCGTGAGGGGATGGAGAAGATGCAGGGAAAGGCCAAGCTTAGAGGCAGCATAGAACACTGCGACTGCCTCAGGGGTATTCGGAGAGACCAAGGTAATCCTGTCCCCTTCCTTTAGATTAAGGGAGGAGAAAGTCGAGGCCGCCTTCTCCACAAGGAGGACAAAGTCGGAATAGGTTATGGTTTTCCCTTCATAGTACCTAGAAGGATTAAGCGGAACCTGATGGGCTATGTCGATTAAGGTCTGATAAAGAGTCTTGGTCTTGTCCATAATATTCTCCTTTTGATGATTCGGCTAAAAGCGGTATCCCCTAGGAAGAGCGAGAAGAAGGATGAAAAGAAGAAAGACGGGCTGATGAAGTAAATAGACCCACCTGGTATTCCGTCCGATAAAGCAAAGAGGGGTAAAGAAAGAGCGTCCGAAGGGAATAAGGCTCTTTTTTTCTTTATAGACGGTTTTCCCTATAGCAGCACCGAGAAACCTCGGTGCAAGATAGGGAACCAAGGGAAAAAAGTCAGCTCCGAAGCATTCACTTCCGGTAAGCAGAGAAAGGAAATCAGACCAGGAAGCGATTTCATCGATATAGGAATCCGATGAATATAGTCCGAAGGAAATACAGATACAGAACAGGAAAACGGAAAGGGCAAAGAGGATCCGGGCATTATCCTTAACGAACTTGTTCCTAAGGGCAACAAAAAAGACTCCCCTACCTAGCGCAAATAAAACGCCGAAAAGGATTCTTTCGTCAAGGGCCTTTCCGGAGGCATAGTAGAGAGCATAGGTGACAGAATCAAGAAGAGCACAGCCGATCATGATCTTCGCTGAATGAAGAAAGTTGTTCTTGGAGAAAGAGCAGGATATTCCTGAAAGAACAAAGAACAGACTTGAAAAAATATAGTGAAGCACAAGCAGAGGAAAAGTTCCCTCCACCCTCCGGCAGAGGTTATGAAGAAAATCAATAACAGGGTTATGAACTGAATAAAAATTAGAAAACCTCTCTGGAAGAAGATAGGCAAAATCAAAGGCGAGATGGTCAAGGACCATCAGGAAAATGGCAAGTCCTCTAAGCCTGTCGATTTCCCATACCCGTTTGGAAAGATCTTTTCGCTTCCATGTGGTTTTTATCATACAAATTGGATTATATCACGAATTAAAGGAAGTCTCTTCCAGATTCAAACAGAAAAGAAGGAGGCCTGGCCTCCTTCCCTTTATTGAACCTTGGTTATCGTCCTTCCTGCTTTGGTATCTTTTCCTAGGCGGACCTCGACCTTTCCTGTAGGATCAAGGAAGAGATTGCTGCTTCCTTGGACAGCAGTGAAACCTGCCTTTAAAAGTTCCGCAGAATAAGAGGAAAAATAGTATTCGGTCTGATAACTGCAATAGAGGCGGACAGTAGTAGGAGAAGACTGCAGGCAGTACCATTTTCCGGCCGTGTCTTCGGTGAAACGATAAGGAAGGGCAGCGGCAAATTCCTTTCCAAAGACGCTTTCGAGGGTGGCATAAATATTTTTGCCTTCCTTTTTCCAGGAATCAATCTTAATCCAGCTTGTCACCTTTGAGAGCCTGTCCGTTACATATTCAGGAACCGTAATCGGGTTATCCTGGCTTCCATAATAGAAAGTTAACGTTGCATTAACCGTCATAAGCTTAACATACGTGTAGGAGATCTTGGCGATTCTCCCTTCCTCGTCCAGGGTAAGAATGACAGACTGAGGTTCAATCTGCGTCCGGTCTTTTTCGTCAAGGAACAAAACCTGATTTTCGATGTCATCCACTCCTTCCCGGACCTTGAATGTCTTTCCAGATGAATCGGAAGAATCCTGTTCAAAGACAGCACTGGACCTTGTGAAGGTCTTATCAATCCAGTGATTGTCGATTGTATCGTTCTTGTCCGCATCGGAGGTAATCGCAACTTGCCCATCTTCTTTATAAAGATAGAAACCGGCTACTCCCCTGCTACTGTTGTAATACCCTTTGTATTCATGGTCATCGGTATTAGGATTGCTTCCCGTCTCTGCATACTTCTTGTCCCGGACAATCAGAGTATCCGTGTAATAGTAGTCCGTATACTGATTATAATCGGTTCCGGTCCCTAAGACATCGTCCTCATAATGGATTTTTAGATTCCCGGAAGTTTTCTTTAAGGCAGCAAAAGCCTTTTCCAGTTTTTGGTCCCTACCTTGGATAGGCGTAAGAGGAGTCTTCTCCGGGAAAGCCTCAGCGGTTTTGAAATTTTTTATGGTAAGAACGTACTGAGTATAGGTAGCCGTTGTTGTCGATCCGTCGGAAGAAGCACTTTCGATAATATCGCTCTTTGCCACTATCTGGCTGACTTTTCCGTCGTTTCCAACCGTCAAATCACAGCTGACAAATCCGTAGGAAGAAATATCGACCTGGACATAAGCGAAAAGAAGATTGTTTAAATGGTAGCCGAAATAACGATAGGTCTTATCGGAAACCTTACGGAACCTTTCCGGCTTGAAGCAGTCTTTTGACTTCTTGACATAGGTGTCAAAGGATTCCGAAGAGTAAGGATCTTCGGCGACCTGATTGCTGCCGTCAAGGTACTTATTGACAACGTTTCCCTTTTCGCCACGGGAATAAATCAGACTCTGCTTGGATGAAGAAGAAGTAACAGTAGCCTGAAGATTATCCTTATCATAATCAACGGTAGTGGAAGAAATAGAACTTGTCGTACTTCCGTCATAAGAAGAAAGGGTGGCTTCGCTATGCAGGGAAGAAGATAAAAGAAGACTGGATGCTTCCTCACTTAAAGGGGAAGAAAGAGAATGGTTATTGGCGGATAAATAGGCTTCGAGAGAAGAGTCCATAGCCCTTCCAATCGAGGAGAGGAAAGCTTCAGTCCCATCGGCTTCGCTTTCTCCTGAATCTGTTCCTTGCTCTAGGAGGGCAAACCGGAGCCCTTGCTCCGTGAACTTAAAGCTCACGCCTGTATAGCCCGAGTTGCTTCCACCTCTTCCGATAAGGGAAGCACAGATAATGGTAAGGCCTTCATTATGGGAAACGAGAGAAAGGCCGTCAGCCTGAAGAGTAAAGTCACTTTCGCTGACCTTATATCCTTTTTCGTTGAGAAGCTGGAAATAATCAAGCTGGTAGGGATTGAAATAGGGAACATTGTTCTGATCGACAGTGGCACCAGTGACCTCAATGTTACCTTTGTCGTCCACTTCGAAGTTATAGCAGACATACTCATCCGGATATTCGGCTTTGTCGACGTTTTTCAGTTTGATAATACCGACATTCTGACTCTTATAATAGAGGTAGTCTTTGGTATAAATGTCCGTCTGTGCCGTATCCGAGACTGTATAGTCAAGCTGATAGTTTTTTTCTTCTTTGATCTTGTTTAGCGCATCAAGAACGTTCTTGGCATTAGTGGCAGGAACATTGGCAGAAGAAGATGACTCTGATGCCGATGCAGAAGAGTTAGAAGGAATAGTCGTAGAACTGCCTGTACCGTTGTTACAGGAAGTCAGGGCAAGGGCGGCAAGAATAAGAAATAAAGATTTTTTCATCGTTTTTCTCCTCTAGACTAGAAAACAAAGCGGGAAGCATCGAAGCCATAGACCGTCCGGTAAAGGGAGGACTCCCTTTGGTCGTTATTGGAATTCTGATTCCAATAAGAAGACCATTTAGCCGGCAATGAGTCTTTGGCAAAAGCAACATACAGAGTCAGTTCCTTGTCGTTGCAGATACTGAAGGAATTGTCTTTGATAACCGTCACCGAAGAAGGGATGTAGGCAGCCTTTAGATTCATCCTCCGCCCAAAGGCGCCATATTGAATAGTCGTCACCGAAGAGGGGATCTTGAGGATTTCCGCTTTGGAACCCCTAAAGGCATTATCGTAGATTTCAGTAACGGTTTCCGGGATATAGGCATTGGTGCAGCTTAGTCCGGTCGGCGCTTTATACCTAATGGACTTATCATGGTTATAAAGGGCACCGAAGTCATCGGAAGAATAGAAAAGATTGTCCTTATCTACGCTAATCCGCTCAATATTCAGGCATTGCCTGAAAACGCTGACTGTTCCAATGGATTTCAGATTTTTCGGGAAGTGGATTCTCTTCAGGGAAGAAGCAGACCTAAATGCATAATTGGCAATTGTTTCGACAGAAGAGAAATCGAGGGAAGAAAGATTCCAACAATTAGAGAAAGCGCCCTCATCGACAGTCAACAAACTTTTTGGCCTATAAATAGATTCAAGGCTTGTATCGCTTTCAAAGGCGGATTTGCCAATGGAGGTAATCGTATCCGGAAGATAGAGAGAGGTAAGTGCCTTTAAGGACTGGAACGCATTATCGGGAACCGAGACAATCTTGGCATCGCTAGGAAGGTAGAGGTAGGAAAGCTTTTTCCAGTAATTCCTAGCGTTCTCGGAGATGGAAGTAATCGTGTTAGGTAAGGCAAACTGGCTAATCCGATTTACAAAATCATTTGTGGCAATCTTATTAAAGGAGACAACCGGCTTTCCTTCGTGATAGGCAGGGATGCCGACCGAAAGCTCACTGATTCCCACTGTCGAATAGGAAGTCAGGCTATCCACATTGTACCCCTTCTTTTCACTGTCGTAGGTATAATTCCAGTTATAACCCTGGGAAGTCTTTAAGTCGACAAACTTTCCGTAAAGAGTCAGGTCAGAATAGGTGGAAGTAAAAGGATAAGTGACAGGAAGAGAATAGTCAGGATCAAAATAGAAACCAAAGAAGACGATGTCGTTGGCCTTAGACTTATCCGTCCTTTCCGTAAAGGGGTCATAGGCAAATAATGAATAGTCAACAGTCTCTCCTTTCGGAACGGAAAGGCTTTCCTTTTTTGCATATTCCTCAGGGACGAAGAAACTGATTGTCACTTTTTCTTCCCCGTAGCCGGATTTGACTCGCCTTGTGAACTTCTGCGTTTTAGTGAAATCCTTGCTGGCATACAAAGTAATCGTGACCTCTTCGTCCGTCGGCTCAATTGCCTTGATGGTCTTCGCCTTGGCATCGACGGCAATCACATCGTTGCTTGAAGCAATCTCGATATTCTGATTGGCCGTAGAAGGAAGAATAGAAGTCTGGAGAGTAATCGTTTCTCCGACTGTGATTTCCGTTGGAGCATTCTGAATAGTCAAAGACTCAACGGGAACAATGGACTCTACAGTCAGGGAAAGCGGATCGCTTTGGTATTCTCCCTGGCTTACCCGGATTTCGGCACTGCCTGGAGTCAAGGCCTTGACAAACCCGTTTTCCACGGATAGAACACTCGGATCAGAGGAAGTCCATTCTTCCTCATCGATTTCTGTGCCATCCTTAGCAACTGCGGTCAAAGAAAGAGAGTCTCCAACCTGAAGGGAGGTCTTGTCAGCCCCTTCTATGGTGAGTTTCTTTCCGCTAGTTGAAGTGCTGTCACTGGTAGAAGGAGTGGTAGTCGGCGATAAGGAAGCACTGGGCTTTTCACCGGAAGCACCGGAAGAAGACGTTGTATTACAGCCGACTAACGTAAACAGAGCAAGCCTACCTAAAATTGTGAATTTGTTTTTCATTTTTCTGTCCTTTATCAAAAATCCTTATACTTGTAATAAACCTGCGTGAGGCCGATAGAAAGGTCAGCACTTAAGTCTAATTTAATCTGAACAACGCTAGTTCCATCCGTAAGAGAAACTCGCTTTTTAATCGTTCCAGATTTATCTCTGAGGCCCACAACCCATTTTTGCCAGTTATCATTCGCCACTTTTAGTTCTTCCTCAGTCAGATTCGGTTTCACATAGAGGGTATCACCGGTCTTATATGTCCTTGTGTTAGTAGAATAACTGGATGAGCCGTCAAGATTATATCCGAATTTTCCGTTTCCTATACTATCTTCCTCATAAGTACTAAACTGCAGGGAATAAGTCTTGGCCGGCTCTACTTTCTTCTTTTCTACACTGAGAGAGAAACTGACGTCCTCATCCGGCCTAGTAAAGGTAAACACCGAGTCATATTTTTCGCTATACGCTTCCGTGATTTTCCTCGTTGTCTCTCCTTTTGAAGTAGTCCTTACTGCCTTAATGGTCTTATAGTCATAAACAGTCGGATCTTTGACATGGACACTGACAGAAACCTTATGTCCGGAAGGAATTGAGGAGAGAGGGAATGTGGGGTTGAGATAATTTTTGCCGCCAGTCTGGTCATACACTTTCGTCAGGACAAGGGTGTTTGAATCATAATTAACCTTAAGTTTCGGATAGACAATCGGTTCACTTGCCAAAGCAAGGGTGACTTTACCATCCTTATCCGGAGAAGGCCTAGTAAAGGTGTACTTTCCCTCATCCACTTTTGTTAAATTGTCCGAGGCAGGAGTAAGGACAATGCCACCTTCTTTTTTCAGCTGGTATCCTTCCTTCAGGGAGATGGTGGCTTCGATCTTATCCCCGACGTTGACATTGTCTCCGCTCTGAAGTTCATTCCCACCATCCGTGAGGACAACGTTCTCTATTCCCTCGTCCTTCTTAAAGACGAGTGTTCCCGTAGCAATGGTCTTGGTTTCGATGCTGATTTCCGCATTGCCTTTTGGCCTAGGGAAGTTGTAATTCCCGGAAGAATCCTTGGACAAAAGTGGTTCACCGAGTTTGACGGAAACAATCTCATATCCAGTATTTGCCGTTAAGGAGAAACTGACTATCTCGTTCTCCTTATATTCTGTCCGCTGCCTTACAACATGGTAGGCGTCCGTTGTACCAGTGAAAGAAACTTTATAATATCGAGAAGAGACACAGGTTATCTGAACACTAGTCGAAGGCATAGTGAAGGAAAAACGGACATCTGACAAGGCATCTGTTTTTCTGTCCACTTCCTTTCCTTCCTGATAATAGAAGATGGTATCGCTTGGCTTATATCCGTCATTGAATGTAGGTTCAAGATAGACGGTATCGGTTGGGAAGGCCTTTGTCGTCTCCTTTCCGTCTATTGTAAACTTCCTGTCTTTTATCGCCTCGTTTGGAGTAAAGGACAGAGAGAGGGGGACGGCTATCTCAAAGGAGACGGAAACATCATATTCAGGCCTTGTGAAGGTAAGAAGTCCTTCCTCGGGAACAAAGCGGCTTTGAAGAACTTCTTCCGTTCCTTTCTTTGTTACCTTGGCGGAGACAGGTTTATAGCCCTCTCTTCCCTTTGCCTTAATCGAGACAAAGTCTCCCTTCAAAACATTAACCGTCTTGCCTTTCTCGAGGATTAACTTTGCTTCCTCCTCGGGATCAAAGAAAATATTTCCTGACCCGACAACGCGGGAAGAAAGATTCAGGCTCACGCTTTTGGCATCGTCTGGAAGATTAGTTAAGGCAACAAGTCCGTCATCGCCTATAGAAAGATCAAGACCGGATGCACCATTAATCAAATATTGTCCTGTCACCTCATATCCTTTGTCGGCTATCAGATAAAAGGAAAAGTCATCTTTGGAATAGGAACTTCCGTTCCTCCTTCCATATATCTTATAGTTAGAGGACTCATTATACGAAAACTGGATTCCGGAGGCAGAGGGATTCTTCCATTGGGAAACGATAAGGGAAAAGGAAGAAGTGACCTGGAAAGAGAAGGAATAGGTGCTCTCTTGTTTGTTCAGCGACCTTTTCTTTCCGTTCACTTCTGCTTCATAGGTATAGTCAGCAGTTCCGGTAAATGAGCAGTTCACGTTGGTTCCTAAACAGAAACTGTCACCCCTCTTTACCCCTTGGAAGGAGGAAATGGAGTTTCCAAGAAGAAGGACACTCTCCGCCTCGAATTTATTCCATATCTTTATCTTTGCCGTTACCTCAACCGAAACATTTTCCTTCGGCCTAACAAAAGAATATTTTTTGCCTTTTTCCACTTCCGCAAAAGAAACAGAAGAAGAGGTCGAAGAAATCTTGTCGAATTCATATCCTTCATCAAAAGAAAGAAGAACAGTGACTGTTTCCCCTTCTTTTGCCCGGTCTGTGTTTTTCTCGGAAACAGTAAAGGAAAGGCTCCCATGATCCCTAGTGGACGAAAGAGAATAGGATTCTTCCGTTTCCGTGTTCCCGGATCCTTTGTCTGCACTAGGAATGGCGGAGGGAATAGGGGTGTTCGGTTCAGAAGGCTTTTCCTTCTGACAGGACGCTAAAGATAAAACTAAGAGGAGAAAAGAAATCTTTTTTGCAACAAGTTTCAGTTTTGACATAACCAAATGAGATTCTCCATTAATCTATATATACCATTAGACTACAGGATTGTCAAAAACAAATCATGGTTGTCTACCTTCTATTCAAGGATGCTTTTCAGGCATTTTCAGAAAGAAAGAGTGATAAATGGCAAGAAAAAATCCGGTGGCAGAAGGCCGCCGGATGCAATTTTATGGTGCGGACGGAGGGAATCGAACCCTCATGGGAAGCCCACACGCCCCTCAAACGTGCGCGTCTACCAATTCCGCCACGTCCGCATTTGCTAGACAATTATATCCACTTCCCTTCGCTAATTCAAGAAAAATCCGCTAAAATATTTTTTGTGAATAAAAGAACGCTGCTTGCAAGCCGGGTTTTCCAAAGGGAGGACGGCCAGTCACTGAAAGTGAACGTCTTCCTGAAAAAAGGAAAACGATACGGCAGGCTCGCCCGTCTAGAGTACGGGGAACTGTGCATTTATTCCAGTACAAGGATTTCGGAAAAAAGAAGGCTTGCCTTCGTCGAGGAACTCTATCGGCGGCGGAAAAGCCAGATTACCCAACGTCCATTTAGGAAGGAAGGCGTCTATATCTACCGGCTTGGGAAGAAACTTTATTTCACTTCCGATCCGAAAAAGAAAGGGGAGGAAGGGTTTTATTATCTAAGGAAGACAGTAAAAGATCCTTTGACCCACTACAAGAAAGATTTTCTTTCCTATTTAGGAGAGAGAGTTCCGCAATTAGGCCGGAAAAGGGGTGTTGACCTTTCCCTATGGACGTTGCGGACGGGAAGGTTCCAGAGCTACTATGGCTGCTGCTTTCCGAAAAAGCACAGGAGGAAGTTCGACTACCGGCTTTTTGCCTATCGGCAGGAAATCTCGGATTCGGTCATTATCCACGAAATTGCCCACACCTTTGAACTACATCATAATGCCCGGTTCTATAAAATCGTCCATCTTTTCTGCCCGGACTATGACCATCTTCAGGATGAGCTGACCAAGGGATACTTCGAGGGGGAGCTAGATAACTATGTCTATTAATCGGTTGATTCAAAGTGAAGACAACAAAACGTATAAGGAGCTCCTCCGATTGAAAAAAGGGGATGCACAGGAAGGGCTCTTTCTTGCCGAAGGGAGAGACCTCCTTGATGAGGCAAGGAAGCAAAACTGTGTCAAGGAAATCCTGATTCCGGAGGGGGAGGAGAATCCTTACCCTTTCCTTCCTTGTCTTATTCTTAAACAGGGGCTTTATCGCGGACTATCGACCTATCAGTCACTTCCGGAAACTATCTGTCTCTGCCAGAAAAAGTATTCTTCCCTTTCCGATTTAGGCAATAGAATCATTTATCTTGACAAGGTCCAGGATCCTGGCAATCTAGGGACGATTATCCGCACAGCGCTTTCTTTTTCCTATACCGGCGTCGTCCTTTCCTTTGACTGCGTATCGCTCTATAATAATAAAGCAATACAGTCATCAAAAGGGGCCTTGTTCAAAAGGCCGGTTGCCAAGGCGGAATTAAGTCAGATTAAGGAACTAGGGTATCACATTTATCTTACCGTGCTAGACGGTGAGGATGAAAGCAAGTACTCTTCCCTTCCCCTCCCCTTCTGCCTTGCCTTCGGCAACGAAGGACAGGGGATAAGTAAGAAGAATCTGTCTTTAGGAACGAAGCTGAAGATTGAAAGGGGGAACATCGATTCCCTGAACGTTGCGATAGCAGCCGGGATCTTCAGGTACCGCTTCCGGAAAGGATAAAAAATGGTCATCACGGCAAAACCGAAAATCACTAAGCACATCAATCCCGACATCCGGATAACCACTCCGGAAAAAAAGACGGTTTTAATCTGCGCCAATGGTTTTCTTACCACTGATACGCACGATTCGATCGCCAGGCATGAATACTTCGATAAGTCCTTTAAAAAGGACTTCCCCCAGTGCGAAATCGCCCCGGCCACTTTGTTTGAGCCGAGTATAAGAAAGACCCACCGCCATAGCTATTATGAGAAAGCCTACCGCCGTGTAATCGAGGAATACATTCATAAAGGCTATGACATCATCCTTCTTGGCTATTCCTTCTCCGGTGCCTTAACGGCAAAAAGGGCAAATGCCTATAAAGACCACATAAAGAAAGTCATCCTTGTCGCCCCTATCTATGACACCATCATCAATAATAGGATTCCTGGCTATCTACGTTATGCCTATAAGTTCCACAAACTCCGGAAAAAGTACGGGAAGAAAGTTTCTTCGGCCATCTGCCGGGAAACGACGGTCGGAAGGGTAAGAACCCTCTTTGAGATTCTTGTCTCGATTAGGATAAACCGCCGCTACTTCCGTAAAATCTCGGTTCCGACCTTGATTATCCACGGAAGCGAAGATCTTCTTTCCACCGATCATGCCATCAGGAAAATCAGGAAGAAGATCAAAGGCGACCATGAGCTGTTTGTCTACGACAAGAGGACCCATGCCATAAGGAAATCGGTCCGCAGCAACGGAGTCGTATTCGAGGATGCCCTTCACTTTGCCTTCAACACCCCTTATCTCATTGAAAGCGAGACGACCGTCAAGAGGAAGGAAAAGCAGGCAAGGAAGATCTCCCTTGACGAAGACGGCAATGTGATTCCGACCTTTGGAGAAATTTTCGAAGAACTGAAACCCTATACGGACGAAGAGCGTAAATACGGCGAAGAAGAACTCTGATGTATGCTAGGCGCTATTAAATGGGCTTTTCCTGTTCTTGGAAAGCCTAGACAAAGGCGCCTTTTCTTGGAATTGTTTTTCTAACCCTTTATAATAAAAAGGTTAATTTCGATAACGGAGGCACCCATGAAACTCAAAGACACGCTGACTAGGCCGAAAGGCACTTTTCCAAGGCGCGCAAATCTTCCTTCTTGGGAAGGAAAGATGGCCAAGGACTGGGACGAGAAAGCAATCTATAACAAGTTACTTAAGGAGCACCAGAACAAAACTCCTTTTTATCTCCATGACGGTCCTCCCTATGCAAATGGTCAGATTCACTGCGGACATGCCTTAAACAAAATCATCAAAGACATCATCATCAGAAGCAAGAACCTGGAAGGTTTTTATGTTCCCTATACGCCAGGATGGGACACCCATGGCTTACCAATAGAAAACCAGGTAACAAAATCGGGAGTCGACCGAAAGAGCACAAAACCTGCTCTCTTCCGTGAAAAATGCCGTGAATACGCCATTAGCCAGGTCAACTACCAGAAAGGCCAGAGGCTTCGTCTAGGGGTCATCGGGGACTACCATCATCCCTATAGGACATTAGACCGGGATTATGAGGCGGATCAAATCCACATTTTTGCCAAGATGGCGATGGACGGGCTTATTTATAAAGGCCTAAAGCCGGTCAACTGGTCCTGGTCGAGCGAATCGGCTCTTGCCGAAGCGGAAATCGAATATAAGGACGTCAAGGCGACGACACTTTATTTCCGTTTTCCTGTCGAAGACGGTAAAGGCCTTCTTAGCAAAGGAGATGCGTTCCTCGTCTGGACGACGACGGCCTGGACGATTCCCTCTAACCAGGGGCTCTGTCTGAATCCGAAAATGGTCTATGGTCTTTTTAAGACCGACCGGGGAAATCTGGTCATGCTGAAAGACCTCGCTTCCCCGATTAAGGAGAAAATCGGCTTAAAGGAACTTACCCTTCTTAAGGAATTCACTGGAAAGGATTGCGAGGGTATCCTTGTCCACCATCCTTACCTTGACCGCCTTGTTCCTTGCTGCGTCGATGATTATGTCACAGCCGATTCCGGTACTGGCATCGTCCATCTTGGCCCAGGACACGGCGCAGACGATTACCGGGTTGCCAAGAAGTACAATCTTCCTATTGTCTGCACGGTCGATCCGAAAGGCTACAGGGTCGATTCCGGGAAAGAAGTCGACGGAAGGTTCTATGAAGATGCGGGGAAGAAGGTTCTTGAAATCCTCAAAGAGAACGGAAATCTGATTGCCACGGAAGACATCGTCCACGCCTATCCTCATGACTGGCGGACAAAGAAGCCGACGATTTTCCGTGCCACAACCCAGTGGTTCTGCTCCATCAGCAAGATTAAGAAGAAACTCCTCGCGGAAGCCGATAAGGTCAACTATCTCCCTAGCTGGGGCAAGACCCGGTTCAGGAATAGGCTTAGCGACCGGGACGACTGGTGCATTTCCCGTCAACGCCTATGGGGAGTCCCGATTCCGATTTTCTACGGAGAGGACGAGGAGCCGATAAGGGATAAAGCCCTTTTTGACTATGTTGAAAAACTCTTCCGGGAGAACGGAAGCGACATTTGGTATGAATGGCCGATTGAAAAGCTTAGGCCGGAAGGATACAAGAGCAGCCATTCCCCGCATGGCCTTTTCACCAAGGAAAAAGACATCAGGGACGTCTGGTTCGACTCTGGTTCATCCTTCTTAGGAAGTGACATCAACTACCATCATCCTTTCCCTGCCGACCTTTATTTCGAAGGAAACGATCAATACCGTGGATGGTATAACTCTTCGATGATCCTATCGGTCGCCTATACAGGAATCGCTCCCTATAAGAGGATTCTTACCCATGGTTTCATCGTGGACCAGAACGGAGACAAGTTCTCTAAGTCAAAACAGAATGGTATCGATCCTGTCGATATTTGCAACAAATATGGTGCTGACATCCTCCGTCTTTGGACGACAACGATTGATTTCACAACGGCCGAGATTAAGCTTTCCCTTCCCCTTCTTTCCGTTGTCTCGGATCAATACCGGAAAATCCGCAACACCTTTAAATTCAGGCTCTCCAACCTTCAGAATGACGATTTGGGTGATGCCTTTGATTCTTCCTATCAGCCCGATTGTTTATCTCTAACTAACCAGAGGATTCTCAATCGTTTAAAGGAAGTCCTGAAAGACAGGAAAAAGGGATATGACGAATACAATTTCACCAACGTGACGACTGCCCTGACGAACTTCTGTGTCAATGACCTCTCTTCCTTCTTCCTTGACTTCTCCAAGGATACCCTTTATTGCGATGGAAAGAAGAGCAAAGCCCGTCTCGATACGCAGTTTGTCCTTTTCACCATTGTCAAGGATTTATCCATCGCCTATTCACCGATTCTCTCCTTCACCAGGGAAGAAGTCTATCGTACCCTCTCCTTTAAGGGAAAGAAGGAATCCGTCATTCTGGAAGACTTCCCTGAATTCTCCTCTATCGATTCTAATCTTTCCCACAAATATCAGCTTCTTCTCTCTCTCCGTTCCAAAATCAACACTTTGATTGAGCCTTTGCGAAAGGAAAACCAGATTCATTCCTCGAGTGAAGCGAAGGTTCTCTATGCTCCGGAGAATGAAGAAGAACGGAATCTAATCCAGGAACTTGGCCAGGAAGAAAGGGCACGCATCCTTATCGTTTCGGGATTTGTCCTTTCCGACAAGAGTTCCATCCTTGCCCATCCCGGAGTCCGATGTGACCGCTGCTGGAACTATTTTGACGAAGTAAAAGAGGACGAAGAAGGAAACCATCTCTGCAAGCGCTGCTACTCCATCGTCCATCCGGAAGGAAAGTAATCCATGGAAGAGGCACAGAAAGAAAAGGCGTCGCTTTTTTCCAAGCTGAAATCCTATTTTGTCCACTATTTCAAAACCCTGAACTATCCGTTCTACGTGTCAAGGATTCTCCTCTCTATCGGGCTCTTCCTTGTCGACTATTTCACAAAGCATGCCGCCTATAATGCCCTCCATGGGAAAGGAGAGGGATATATCGTCGAAAACTTCATCCCTGGCCTAATCGATCTGACGCTGGTCGGAAACCAGGGGGCTGCCTGGGGTGCCTTTTCCGGAAAGAGGTGGGCCCTTGTCATCATCTCGGCCATCGCCTCCGTCGGGCTTACCGTCAACCTCCTTTTCCGCTTCACGGCTTATAACAGAATCCTGATGATAGGAATCACTCTCATGCTCCCAGGGGCAAGCGGAAACCTAGTCGACCGTATTGGCTATAGGATGGGCGCCTCCATCTACAAAGACGGAGTGGTGGATTTCCTTCAATTCCACTTCTGGAAAAGCTTCCCCATCTGCAACATTGCCGATTATTGCCTAACCATCGGAGTTGTCTTCCTTGTCATCGGCTTTGTCCTTGAGTTTATCAAGGAATATAAGCAAAGGAAAAGGGAGGAAGCGGCAGATAAGGGAAAACCGGAACAGGAAAAAGACTCTTCCCCTATAAGGGGACAGGAAGACAGGAATAAGAAACTAAACGAACTATCCAAGAAGGAACTTACCGACCATGATCCAAAAGCAGATAGTCAAGGAAAAGAATAGACTCGACGTCTCCCTTTCCCTTCTTTTCAGCCTCACCCGTTCCCAGGGGCAGAAGGCAATCAAGGATGGAAGAGTCCTTGTCAACGGAGAAAAGAAGCTTTCCCCTTCCTTTAAGACAAGGCCGGGAAGGGAGATTACGCTAGACGCGCTTGACCAAAGTCAAATCAAGTTTCCGAAAAAGCCGACGATCGACGTCAGACTAGACTTTGTCTATAAGGATAAGGATCTATGCGTCTTAAACAAACCCCGGGGAAGGGTAGTCCACCCTGCACCAGGTCATGACAACAACACCTTAGTCAACTACCTTTTAAATGAGGACTTCTTCGATTTCGACGTCAATGACAGTGACGATCTGCGTCCTGGCATCGTCCACCGCATCGACAAGGATACATCAGGGCTTCTTGCCATCGCCAACAACAAGGAAACCCAGGCCGCCTTAAGCGAGGAAATCAAGGAACACGACTTCCACCGTTCTTACCTTGCCTTAGTCTATGGCTTTGTAAAAGACCGTCGCTTTAAAATAGACGCCCCTCTGACGAGACCGAACCACAGTGAAAGAAAAGCCCTGGTCGATGTCTACAAAGGAAGAGAGGCCATCACCCACTGCACCCTTCTTTCCACGACTGGGAAAGTCTCCCTTTTAAAGGTCACTTTGGAAACAGGGAGAACCCATCAGATCCGTGCCCACCTTGCCTATATCGGCTATCCGATCGTCGGCGATTCCCTCTATGGGCGCAAGAATGACGAAAAAATAGCCTCAAAAGGACAGGCTCTTCACGCCTTCTCTCTTTCCCTCATCCATCCGGACACCTTGAAAAGAAGGACCTTCTACGCTCCGATGGACGATTACTTCAAAAAGCTTCTCCTCTACTTCTATAAGACAAAAAGGTAAACGGAAAAGTTCCGGCAACCTGCCGGAACTTTTCTTTTGTGGTTTCACTTGCGGAAACGGACATGGAAGGAGAGGACATCGATGTCGCTTGGATGCACATTGGTGATCTGCCTTGCCTGTCCTAGCGTCTTCGGCCGAAGAAGATTAAGCTTCTCCCGGGCTTCGAGGGAAAGGCCGTCCCTATGCAGATAGTCAAGGCCGTCAGGAAGAGGAAGGTCTTCGTATTCGCTTCTCCGCTTAGCCTCCTTAAGCTCCCTTTGGATGTAGCCTTCGTACTTAATCCGAATTTCCCTCTTGAGGGCTTCCCGCCCGGTAAGAGGGGGAAGAAGGGAGGGAAGACATCCTCTTAGCCCCTCATAGGTGACGTTCTGTCTTTTCAGCGTCTGTTTAAGGTTTTCCGCGCCGTTTGGCTTAGGAAACCCTAGGGAGAGAAGATAGGAAATGACTTCCTGTCTGTTCTGAATCTTGATTCCTTCCAGAATGTCCCTTGTGTCGCTGATTCTCTCTTCGCTGGCAAGGAATTTCTGATAACGGTCATGGCTGACAAGGCCGACCTCATGGCCGTATTTCCTCAGCCGGGTATCGGCATTATCGCTTCGGGTAATCAGACGGAATTCGCTGCGGCTTGAGAGAAGACGGTAGGGTTCCTTCGTTCCCTTAGTCACAATGTCATCAATCCTGATTCCGATATAGGCTTCGTCCCGTCTTAGGACAAGCGGCTTCTTCCCTTGAAGATGAAGTCCGGCGTTGATTCCCGCCATCAGCCCAAGGGCCGCCGCCTCTTCATAGCCAGAGGTGCCGGCAATCTGTCCGCAGACATAAAGCCCGTCGAAGCCTTTGACCGCAAGAGAATGGTCAAGCTGACTAGGTTCGATGGCATCATATTCAATGGCATAGGCGTACTTTAAAAAGCGGGCGTGCTCGAGTCCCTTAATGGAGTGGACAATCCTCTCCTGGACATATTCCGGCCTTGAGGTAGAAAGGCCGTCGACATAGGTGGAATTCCTCTCCAGGGATTCCGGCTCGAGAAAGAGCTGATGCCGGGTCTTATCCTTGAAGCGGACAACCTTGTCCTCGATGGATGGACAGTATCGGGGTCCCACGCCTTTGACAACTCCTCCGTACCTAGCGGACTCGGAAAGATGATCCCGGATAATCTGGTGCGTTTTTTCATTCGTATAGGTCAGATAGCAGCATACCCTGTCCTTCACCTTCCTAAAAGAAGTGGTGTCATAGGAAAAAGCCAGTTCGCCCTCCTGGCCGTACTCGGGTTCAAGAGAGGAGAAATCAATGCTGGAAGGATCAAGACGTGGAGGAGTTCCTGTCTTAAGGCGGAGCCTATGAAGTCCAAGGTCGGAAATCGATTTGCTAAGTCCGTGGCTGGATTTTTCTCCGTCGGGTCCGACATCGGTGATGGTATGTCCTCTTAAGATATGGGCCTCCCTATGGGTCCCGGTGGCAAGGACGATGGCCTTACAGGCAACGAAAGTCCCGTTTTCCAGGACAACGCCCTTTGCTTTCTTCTCTTCCACGACAATCCGTTTGACTTCGCCCTCGGCGATGTCAAGGCCCGCCACCGTCAGAAGATAGTTCTGCCTGTTTCTCGGATAGCCTTTTTTATCCTCCTGGGCACGAAGGCAGCGTACCCCGGGCCCTTTTGAAGTGTTCAGTTCCTTAATCTGGAGAAGGGAGCCCTTCCTGTCGGCAATCTTCGCCCTGATTCCTCCAAGAGCGTCAATTTCCCGGACAACGATTCCCTTTGCAGACCCGCCGATATGGGGATTGCAGGGCCTATTGGAGACCATCTTAAAATTCCTGCATAGCCTCAGGGTCTTTTCACCCCTTGTGGCTAGGCTGTAGGCAGCCTCGACCCCGGCATGGCCGCCACCGACGACGATGGCATCATAGCTATCCTGGATTCTGTTCAGCATAGGCTAACCGATGCTTTCGCTCCTATCGAATTTGATCAGCTGATTCAGCTCGACAGCATATTCCCTAGGCAGTTCCTTGCTGAAAGGCTCAAGGAAGCCCATGACAATCCTCTGTGTCGCCTGAGCCTTAGTCAGCCCACGGCTCCTTAGATAGAAAAGCTGATCCTCGTTGATTTTGGATACGGAGGCCTCATGCTCAAGGTAGGAGGAAGAATTATTGACTACGTTATGGGGAATCGTGTCACTAAAGGAGTAGTCATCAAGGATGAGAGTATCGCATTCCTCATGAACCTTGCTGTTTAATGCGTTCTTTCCTACCTCGATAGTCGCGCGGAAATTGCTTGTCCCCCCTTGACGGGCAATCGACTTGGAAATGACGTTGGCGCTTGCTTCCTTGCCAAGAAGAATCCTCTTGGCTCCGGTGTCCTGGAACTGACCGGAGGAGGCGACGGCAATGGATATCGTCGATCCCCGGCTTCTCTCTCCCTTCAAAACACAGCAGGGGTATTTCCTGCAGAGCTTGCTTCCGATATTTCCGTCTACCCATTCCCTAAGACCGTCATCATCGACGATGGCACGCTGGGTGACAAGATTCAGAATGGAATTGGACCAGTTCTGAATAGTGGTATAACGCCTCTTTGCCCGTTTGCCGACAAAGATTTCGACAATGGCGGCATGAAGGGATTCTTTGGAGTACCTAGGGGCGGTGCAGCCTTCGACGTAATTGAGCTCCGCATCGTCATCGACGATGATAAGCGTCCGCTCGAACTGGCCGGACTGCTTGTTGTTGATCCGGAAATAGGACTGCAGAGGCTTGTCCAGCTTAACTCCCTTAGGAACATAGATGAAAGATCCGCCGGACCAGACGGCCGAATTGAGGGCTGCGTATTTGTTGTCCTGCGGAGGGACGAGTTTGCCGAAATATTTCTTGAATAACTCCGGATATTGTTTAAGACCCGTATCGGTGTCGAGGAAGACGACACCTTTGTCTTCGACTTCCTTCAGCCTGTTCGAGTAGACAGCCTCGGACTCATATTGGGTGGTCACTCCGGAAAGGAATTTCTGTTCTGCCTCAGGGATGCCAAGCTTATCAAAGGTATTCTTGACCGTATCAGGGACATCGTCCCACTTTGAGGCAACATGGTCGGAGACACGGGTGTAATAGGTATAGTCCTGGAAGTCGATGAAAGAAAGGGATGGGCCGAAATTAGGCTGGTGGTGGGCAAAGAATTCCTTTAAGGCCTTAAGGCGGAAATCCAGCATGAACTGGGGCTCGTTTTTGATTCTGGAAATCTCACGGACCGTACTTTCGCTTAATCCCTTCGGGGTCTTTAAAATAGAGACATCCTTGTCACGGAACTCAAATTTTGCCCGGTCGTCGTCGTCGACGATATCCTCGATATTCTCTTTCGGCTTATTTGTTTCCATGTTCTTTCTCCTCCTCTTCGTCAAAGGCTTTCTTCAGCCCGCGCCAGGAAATGTTGGCACAGGTAATCCGGCTTGGCTGGCGGTTGACATTCTCAAATGCCCTGCCATCTCCGATCTCTTCTTCGTCAAAGGGTTCTCCGGCAAGCCTCTTGTTGAACTGGTCCCTGATTTTCTCCGCCTCTTCCTTTTTCTTTCCGATGACAAGTTCCGTCATGATGGAAGAAGAGGCAGAGGAAATGGCGCATCCCTTGCCATACCACTTGCAGTCTTTGATGATATTATTCTCCCTCAAAAGCTGGATATAGATGTCATCGATACAGGAAGCGGAATCCCTATGGATAGTCACATAGCGGGGATCATCGACTTTTCCATAGTTCCGTGGATTCTTATAGTGGTCGACGATGAGTTCCCGCCTAAGTTCGTTCTTGTCAATTGAAAAAGGCATCGAGATAGTCCTCCGCAGTCTTGCAGGCCTCAACAAGGGCCTTGACGTCCTCTTCCGTATTATAGAGATAGAAAGAGGCACGGACGGTTCCCGGAACCTTAAGGAATTCGGGAAGAATCTTCGCACAGTGCTGGCCGGAACGGACAAAGACGCCCTTCGAAGAGAGGTAGGTGGCGACATCCTGTGGGAACACATCCTTGATGTTGAAGGTCACAATTCCCGAGTCGGCATCCTCGTTGTAGAGGATGGCGTTTCCGTTTGCCTTAAGTCCTTCCACGGCCCTTTTCCGCAGTTTCAGTTCATGTTCGTGTATGGCGGAAAAGCCGATGGAAGAAAGATATTCACAGGCCTTGGCTAGTCCAATCACGCCTGCCACGTTCTGCGTTCCCGCCTCCCTGCGGTAGGGAAGCTCGTCAAGGGAGACTTCCCCTTTAGAATTGAAGCGGGCATTCCTCTCCCCACCGAAAAAGGTGGGGGAGATCTTCTCAAGGAGCTTCTTTTTTCCGTAAAGGACGCCTGTCCCGGTAGGACCGCACCTCTTATGTCCGGAAAAGACAAGGAAATCCACGTCGCTGTCCTTGACATCTATCTTCCTATGAGGGATGGACTGTGCGGCATCGTCGATATAAATCGCCCCGGCCTCATGGGCAAGAGCCGCAAATTCCTTGACAGGCAAAGAACGGCCGAGGACGTTGCTGACCGATGCCAAAGAGACGATTTTCGTTTTGGAAGAAAGGGACTTCTTAAAGTTCTCCTTGGTCAGAACGCCTTTCCCGTCAAGGGGGACGTATTTGATGACTGCCTTAGTGAACTTGGCCACATTAAACCACGGAAGGACATTTGATGCATGCTCTTCGGAAGAGATAAGGATTTCATCCCCGGGGTTAAGGAAGGGAATCCTACCAAAGGCGACTTCGTTCCTTCCCCTCGTATCGCCGGAAGTGAAGCAGGTCTCCTCAAAGGAGGCGTTGATGAACTTGGCGACTACCTTTCTTGCTTCGTCAAAGGCCGAATCGGCCTGATGGGCGAGGGCATAATCGCCACGTCTCGTGTTGGCCGTATAATCCTTATAGTACCCCCTCTCTGCCTCAAGGACAGAATAAGGTTTGAACGTGGTGGCCGAATTATCCAGATAGACAAGAGGCTTCCCCCTATAAAGGGAGTCATGGTCGTTATACCTCGGAAAATCCTTCCGGATAGTCTTAGCATCAAAAATCATAAGGAAACCTCCCTCAGCCGGTTCTTTGCTTCCTGAATCTGGTCTTTATCGCCAAGAAGGGAAAGAATCGGTTCAAAATAGCCGAATGTGATGAGCTTCTTTGCCTCCTTAACCGAAAGGCCACGGCTCATGAGATAGAATAGCTGTCTAGGGTCATAGGCACCGACTGTGGCTCCATGGCTTGCCCTGACGTCATTTTCCTTAATCAGAAGAGAAGGGGAGACTTCGCTTTTCGCCTCAGGAGAGAGATTGGTAATCCGTCCTTCCTGCCGCGTCGAGCTTCCTTTCGCCCCATTAACAATCATGCTGGCACCTAAGAAGGATAGATGTCCGCTTCCGGAGTTAATTCCTACCCTCTTAGTCAGGGAAAAAGATTTTCTTCCTTCATGGGTGACATTCACATGGAAAATCTTATCTTCCTTGCCACAAAGAAGAGAGGCCAAGGAAACATTCACTTGTGCCTCCTCGGCGAGGGAGATATTGAGCGTCCTATCCATCCCTTTGGAAGAAAAATCGACGATGGTCAGCGTCAGGGAAGACCCGGCCTGGACAGAGAGGGAATACTCCTTTTTTACTTCGGTCTTGGAAGAAAGAAGATAGGCTAAGACGCTGTCGCCGTCAAAGGATGAGGGAAAGGAAAGAATCGAAGGATCGAATACACTCTCCTTCATTTTTTATTTGCCCTCCGGTTTAATGACCTGTCTGACGGCACAGGAACCGATAGAAACCTGATTCGGTGTCTTTTCTTCCTTCTCAAGCTTAATTCCGTCTTCTTTCTCCAGGAAGGAATAGCCTTCCTTGGAAATCCGGGTTGCCAAAGATGAATCACCTTCCTTGGCAACGCGTCCGTTGACAATGACGGCCGTACGGTTCGCATGGACAAGGTCATAAAGACGGTCATAGTGGGAAACGATGATAAAGGTCGTTCCCTCTTCCTTCCTCTTGTTGATGACGTCGGCAATGATTTTCAAAGCATCGACATCAAGTCCGGAGTCGATTTCATCCAGAAGGGCAAGCTCAGGTTTGACAAGCAGCCTCTGAAGAATCTCATTCCGTTTCTTTTCCCCGCCGGAGTACCCCTCATTAAGATGGCGGGATGCCCTAGAGGAGTCAAGATCGACTTCCTTGTAGGCGTTTGTCGTTGCCTGATAGAACTTAAGCAGCGAAACCGGCTTTTCCTGATGGGCATTCCTCCTAGCACGGAAGAAGTCCATCGTCACCACCCCGGGAACATCCGGAGGATTCTGAAAAGCCATGAAGATTCCTTTCTTACTCCGCCTATCCGTCGTCAAAGGAAGGATGTCCTCTCCGTCGAGAAGAATCTTACCCGAGGTTACCTTATAGTTCGGATTTCCGAGAAGCACATTAAGGAGAGTCGATTTTCCATGTCCGTTAGGCCCAAGTAAAGCAAGGGAATCCCCTTTATGGATTTTCAGATTCAGATGTTTGAGAATCGGCCTTCCTTCTGCCTCACAGCTAAGGTCGATAATGTCGAGTTCGTTCATTTTTTGCCTCCCGAAAACAATCGTAACTATTCTAATAACCGGATAAGACCATGTAAACCAAAACGATAACGGAAACTAGTTCTTCCTCGATGAAGAGATGCTTTCCTGAAGCTTAGTCAATTCGCCGTCGGTCAACTGCCTTGGCGGGAAGTTCAGCTTAAGCCCGTCATGGTCATAACGGGGGATGACATGAATATGGAAATGCCTGATGGTCTGTCCGGCCGAAGCGCCGGCATTGGAGATGATGTTCACTCCCGTTGCTCCAAGCTGGCTGACAGCAGCCTGGGCAACCATCTGGGCAACTTCGTAGGCATGGTCAAGAAGGGCCTTAGGACAGGTGAGCCTAGAGCCGCAGTGTTCCTTGACGATGACGAGCGTATGGCCACGGCTAGCCGGATTGATGTCGAGAAAAGCAAGTACAAGGTTGTCTTCATATACCTTATAGCAGGGAATTTCTCCCCGGGCAATCTTACAGAACAGACAGGATTTTTCGTTCATTGTTTATTTTTCCTTTCTTAGCGAAAAAAAGAGAAGGCAGACAGCCTTCTCTTTTCATCAACTATTCTCCGATTTTGATCTTCGGTTCGGAGGAATACGGGTTATCGGTTTTAAAGACATCGTTGTAGTTGCTCTTCAGATAGTCCCGGAAACCTTCGTCCTTGTAATTGATATCGAGACGGCTGAGCCAGTAGACAATACCATTGGTCTTATAGGAACCGGTTGTGGACATGGAATAGGCGACTTCCCGTGCAACCTGTTCTTTCTTGTCCTCGGTGTCATAGATGGAATCATTGTTTCCTTTGCTTAAGGCAGAAGTGTCGATGACGTCAAGGATACGCGTGAGATAGTAGGTCTTGGTGGAAGAATCATAGTAAATGATGTTGCTCGAATCCGTGGAAGGAGTATCGGCAACCGTGAGGTAACGGAAGCCGTCTTTCTCATAGATGGTGAAGTCGGTCGTATACTTGCCGACATTCTCGCTCTTCTTCCTATCCTCGATGTTCTTCTTGGACGAAGTAAGACGAGGAGAGAAGATACGGCTAGATAGGGCAGACGGAAGCGAGGAAATTCCGGAAGAGGAGAGATACCAGCCCTTGGTGACGAAATCCTTCGTCGCAATGTCATCGATGGCCTTACGGACACCGGTCTCCACATCATAGGCATAGGTTCCCGTATAAGTGGACTCAAGTGAGGAATCCAGCTTGTTGAAATTCTCCTGCCCTTCCTTCACCTTTTTCCAATCGGAAAGAACCTTTCCGGTCAGGGTGGAAGAATAGGAATCGTCTTGGGTGGAAGAAGAAGGGAGGATTCCCTTGGAACGGAGCCAGGCCTCTTCTTCGTCGGTTAAGACGACGGCGGAAGAATAGCGGCCCTCGTCATCCAGTTCGCTGTTATTGGCGATAGACTTCGTGATGCCTTTCCAAAGACGGGAAAGGACGGAGAAGTCTTTATCCTGCCCGGCCTTGTCGCCCTGGACATAGTCCGCGACATAGGCATCAAGAAGCTTCTTGGCGGCACCAGGCTCGTCGCTACGGTCGGTAAGTGCGACAATCTGCACGTTGCGGGCATTGGAGTTACCGATGGAAGCATAGGACTTGGAGTAGATATATTCGCTGACAAGGTAGTTTATCTTCCTGTCGGAATAGACCTCCTTTTCCCGGTAGGTCTTATAGGTGTTTTCCCTATCGGCAGAGAAAAGGTCGTCGTATTTCCTCTCCGGCGTAATCAGAACATTCTTGGTCGCCTTGGACTTATCGACGTCAAGATAGTAGTAATTTTCATCAAGGTACTGAGCATATTTGTTTTCGTAGTAAAGGTTGTCCTTGGTGTAGGAGCCGCCCTTGACGGAAGAGACCATGGAATCCTTTGCCCGGGTTTCGAGGTTATCAAAGGTGGTGGCAATGGAACCGAAGTCATCGGCAACAGAGCCTTCGAAGGTGTCATTCTTGATCTTAGTGACGTCGCTTCCGACATGTTCGGCAGTGTAATCATGGGCGACCTTGCTGACCTGGAGAAGGATTTCATTGAGTGTCTTTTCATAGATGGTGGAAGTGGAAGCGACATTCTCATAATATTCAATCTTCTTATTCCCGACGACGTTGCTGACCAAGTCATCGTGCTTTTCGCCATTGGCCGGACTTAAATCATACCTAGCATCATCGTAGTCGACCGGGTAGGTCTTATGTTCGCTACTGCAGCCGGCTAGCGCAAGGCAGGAGAGGAGAAGAAGAGCGAAACTCTTTTTACTTTTTGACATGGCAGAGATCCTCCGTTTTATCATCATAGCTTCCGCTTTCGAAAGCGGAGACACAGGCTGTAGGAAGAATACGCGACTGGGCAGCCTCTTCCTGGACGTTCAGTTTCTTGATGTAGGTTTCCCAGCTTGTATCTAAGCTATTCTCGTTATCGGATGCGGTCTTATCGATGTTCTTCTGGATGTAGGAAGCAATCTGGTCTGCAACATCCTTTCCGAGGATATCCTCAAAGCTCTTGCCATTATATAATGACTTGAATTCTTCAAGATTATGCTTCCAGAGTTGGTAATCCTTGTTGGCATCCTCGTTGTAGATGGCGGCCTTGACCGTCATTGAACGGGAGGAGTAGGAAGAATTGGAATTGACATCGGCCTTGATGAAGTTGACAAAGGAAGGTTTTGTGGAATAGTCCGTGCTGTCGGCCGAAGTCTTCTCGGCATCCTGTTTAGGGATGTTCGTCCGCCAATACTGGTAGTTTTGGACACCATCGTCATAATTGACGAAGGGATCACGGTTGACGGCAATGAAGTGGATGCCTTGGTAGGAAGAGGAAGAAGCGGCGCGGGTGACAAAGACCGGGGTAGAAGACCCCTCAGAGACGACAAGGACCTTCACTTTTTCTCCGCCTTCGACAGAGTTAAGCTTGGTCGTCTGCTCTGTGGCAGTAGGATCGCAATAGTAGTTTTCCAGGTTTTCAGAGACTCCATCGATCATGGCAAACTTATTCTGATCGATTTTCTTCAGTTCGGAAGTGACATAATTGTACTCTTCAAGTTTTGTCTTCAGTCCGTCAGAAGCGGCCTTGGTCTTGAATTCATCGATGGTTCCATAGCTATGTCCCCTGGCATTGACTTCATTAAGGAACTTTTTGTCATAGTAGGCACTATCGTCATAGATGAAGGAAGCACCTTCATAGTTGAAATAGTTGTTGAAATAGATGTTACGGGGATATTGTGTGGCTGTGGCATACTGGACCGGCTTGCCATTCTCCGGATTGGATTCGGTGGAAGCGACAAAGCCGAGGGTGAAGGCGGCAGAAAGAGGAATGCCAAAGGCCTTGCCCTGCCCAATCAGAGTATCGTATACCTTTTCGGAAACCGATGTGTCGTTCTTGTAATCATAGTCATTGTAAGCATCGGAAGAATAGGCTTTCTTTCCAGGAACACGGAGAGAAGCTTTGACGCTAGAGTTGTCCTTGGTCTTCGGATTCCTGAAGGCATCATAGGCATAAAGGCCGAGCTTGAATTCGTTGACATAGGAAGTCGTCTTTTCCCTGGCAATCCTAGCGGAGGAAGACTTTTCGTCGGAGGCAACGGTATAAAGTTCTCCATAGTTCTTCTGGGAGCCTTCATCGTCGCTTGCCCGGTAGGCGATGGAGCCGAAAGACTCTGTGCTGGCTAAGGCAGAGACGACAGAGTCGATCTGCTTTGCATCATCGGAAGAAATCTGTCCGTCCCACAGTCCGGTTCCGTCTCCGGATGCGTCGACCTTGACGAGGATATGGGAAACATGGTACGGGGCTTTGTCCGAAACATATTTCTTGGTATAGTCCTCGCTGATTTCATAGCGTTCGCTCGGATCGGTTTCGCCATCGGCTTCCTGATAAAAGCTGGTGGAGTTTTCGCTGACCTGTTCCTGGGAAATCAATTTCTGGCGGAGTTCTTCGACCGTATCGACCTTCCTCTCGTCAAGGGTCTTTTCCCGTTCCTCCTTTACAGAAGTACGGTTAGTCTTGGAATTGTTCTTCCAGGTTTTCTCATATTCGTCCCTCTTAGAGTCGACACGGGAAAGAATGGCACTGGAACGCTCCGTGACAAGCTGGGCAAGAATGTTGCTTGCTACGTCGTACTGGGCCTTAGAGGCTTCCTTGGTTCCGACAAACCTTTTATAAATGTCTTCGTACTTGTACGTCTTGCCACCGGCATCGACTACGACACCATCGGTCCAGTTAGCATCAGGATAGGTGTAGTCCTTGCTTGCGCATCCGGCTAAGAGAGTCAGGGATGCTAACAGGGAAAGGCTGATGGATAGGCTGCGTTTGCCTTTATTCATATGAATCCTCCTCATTGAATAGCTTTTACACACAGATTAAGCACTAAATTAGTTTAGTTGTTGGTTTACATGTTTTCAAGAAAAAGAAGAAGCACAGGACGAAAAAGACGCTCTTTTTCCTTCCGGCATGGCAAAAACCATGTGTGCGCGGTTTTTGCGTTCCCTATTTTAACCTAATTCCGCAAAAAAAGAAAAAGGGTTCCTGCCGGATATGTTGTAAAATAGAAAGACCATGAAACAGATTATCGCGATAACCAACCAGAAAGGCGGGGTAGGAAAAACGACCACTGCCTATAATCTTGCGGCGGCCTTAGCCCGTTACAACAAGAAAATCCTGGTCATCGACAGGGATCCCCAGGGCAACTGTTCAAGTGCACTTGGCGTGGATTCCTCTTTAAGCCGGCGGACCTCTTACGAACTTCTCACCTCCCAGGTCGATTTAAAGCACGCCATCCGCCGTACTTCCTTCTCCAATATATTTCTGATTTCCGCCAATCTTTCCTTGGCGAGGCTGGAAAGCCGGCTGAGGAAGACAGGCGAGGCGAGAACGACTCTTTTAAAGGAAAAGCTTTCCTGCAAGGATGCCGACGCCTTCGACTTCATTCTGATTGACACGCCTCCCTCCTTAGGCTTCCTTTCCTTAAATTCCCTGAAAGCGGCGGACGGAGTCATCATCCCGAGGCAATGTGAGTATTTTGCCCTTGACGCCTTAGCCCAGCTTCTCTCGACCATTGCCTCTGTCCAGAGAGGGGACAATCCGAAACTGGAAATCGAAGGCATTCTTCTCACCAGGTTCGATTCCCGGACGAAGCTCGGACTGGAAATCTCCCAAGAGGTGCGGAAAAATTTCAAGGACAAGACCTTTACCACGACGATTCCCCGCAACGTTTCCATCCCTGAGGCGATTGCCAAAGGGATTCCGGTTTCTCTCTATAAGCCCTTGTCCGCCGGTTCTTTAGCCTATCTTGCGTTGGCCCGTGAGGTCAGGGAATATGCCGAAAAGAAAAACGGGAACTGATTTATCCTCCCTTGTCAAGAAGTATCGGGGGATTTCGGTTGTCAACGAAATAGAGGGCAACCTGGATAAAGGAGAGAAGACGGAAGTCCTTCTCTCTTCCCTGAAAATCTCGGATCTGTATTCGGAGGCCAACTATCCGGAGGAGACTTTGCAAGACCTGAAGAAGTCCGTGGACCACTACGGCTTTCTCGTCCCCTTGATCGTCGTGAGGGGAAAAGACGCAAGAAGGGAGATCCTCAACGGGGTCAAACGTTATCTTGTCGCCAAGGAAAAGAAAAGGCGTTCCATCCCTGCCCTTGTCATCAACCTAAACGAGGAGAAGAAACACGCCTATATCCTTGCCTCCATCGAAAAGGAGGAGAAGGATCCTCTTATCCTTACCCATGCCATCAAGGTACTAAGGGGAAAGTATGGTTATAGCCTAGATGACCTCTGCCTAAGGAGGGAATGCTCTAAGGCCCAGGTCCGGAACCTTATCCGCAGGGACTCTTTGCCCCTGTGGATCAAAACCCTTGTCCATGAAGGTAAGCTCTCCTACGGAAAGGCAAGAATCCTCATCAACCTAAGCGTGGAGGAACAGAAAAGCCTTGCCAGGGAGGCAAGGCAGTCCTCTCTTTCCGTCCGCGGAAGGGAACGGAGAAGACGGGAAAGGCTCAGCAAGAGCAGAAAGCGGAAAATCACCCTTTCCGGAAAGAAAGTAACCATCGTCTTCTCCTCTCCGGAAGAGGCCGAGAAGAACTATTTGAAAGTCCTCAGTTCCTTTTCCGACTGAGTCAGCTCTCTTCCCTGCTCTATCTTCTTTTTTATATAAGCCTGTCTCTCCTTAAGGGAGGGAAGACAGCCGCAGTATCCTTGCCGGTACAACGAGTAGGCTTTGGAAATCTCTATTCCTTTTTGCCTGCCCCCTTCTTTTTTGAAGTCGGAATAAAGATATTTTGTCGTCGGATACTTCTTTTCGAGGATTTGGGCAATTTCGTTGAGTTCCTTGCTTGGCTTCTTGCAGGAAACCGTCCTTACCGTCGTGAAGTAGTCGAAGTGGTGCCGGAAGGCATAGGAATAGGCGATTTCCCTGCGGTAGGCATGGCACTTCAGACAGAAGCTTCCTCCTTCATGGTCCCTCTTCCGCATGGCGAAAAGGGAATCATATAAGGCAAAGTCTTCCTTCCTAAGCACAAAAGGAACAGTCAGGGAATTATCCTTTCCGAAGCGGAAGAGGAATTCTTCCCTCGTCTTTTCCCGTTTCAGGTACTCACTCTCCGGAGAGATGTTCGGATTGAAAAAGCCGACCGTGACGTCAAAGGACTTCACAAGGAGGGAAAGAGGATAGGTAAGACAGGGTCCGCAGCAGGCATGAAGGAAAAGAGTCGGCTTTTCCTTCCTTGCGCCGATTTTCTTCCTTTCTTCCTTGAATTCCCGGTTATAGTCTTCGCCTCGTTCCATCAATGGATGAACCTCGCATCCCCGAAAGAGAAAAAGCGGTAACCGTTTTCCACGGCATGCTTATAGGCATTAAGGATGTTGTCACGGCTAGAAAAGGCGGAAACCAGCCTGACCAAGGTCGACTTAGGAAGATGGAAGTTCGTAATCAAGGCATCGATAGCCTCATACTGGAACCCAGGATAGATAAATAGCTTAGTGTCCTCATCGGTTGCCTTGAACCTTCCGTATTGATGATAAATCGTCTCCAAGGTTCTCGTCGAAGTAGTCCCGACGGCAATGATGCGCCGCTTTTCCTTCTTCGCCTGGTTAAGTTTGTCGGCAGTGTTTTGATCCCTATGGATGAATTCGCTATGCCTATCATGCTTGCGGATGTCATCATCCTTGACGGGACGGAAAGTGCCAAGCCCGATATTCAGGGTGACATCAAGGACTTCGACGCCTTTCTTTTCCAGGGAGGCAAACAGTTCGTTTGTAAAATGGAAGCCGGCGGTAGGAGCGGCAGCGGAACCTTCGACCTTGGCATAGACAGTCTGATAACGGCTATTGTCCCCTAGCTGGGCATGGATATAGGGAGGGAGAGGCATTTTGCCAAGGGAATCAAGGACTTCCCTGAAGATTCCTTTATAGAAGAAGCGGAAGAGACGAAGGCCTTCCTCTTTTACCTCGATGCATTCTGCGACAAGCAGGCCTTTGTCCCCAAAATCGACTCTTGTTCCGACTTTGACCGTATGGGCATTTCCGACAAGACATTCCCAGACGTCTTTTTCCTTCGTGCTCTGGCGGAGAAGAAGAAGCTCGACATGGGCAAAAGTCCCTTCCTTGACGCCGAGAAGCCGGGCAGGGATGACCTTGGTGTTGTTCCGGACAAGGACGTCTCCGGCATGAAGATAGTCGGCAATCTTATAAAAGTGGGGCTCGTCGGTCAGAGCGCCCGTCTTTCTGTCCCTGACCAAAAGCTTGCTCTCGTCGCGTTTTTCGGCGGGAGACTGGGCGATTCTGTCCTTGGGAAGATCGTAGTCGTAGGAATTCAGATCATAGATATCATAATCAAAACCTGGTGTATTCATTTTAGCAGCCTCTTGGTGAACCGAATTCGTCAAGCCGCATGGCGGCATACTGAAGGAAGCAGTCATTCTTGATGGCCTCACGGGCACCTTCCCTGGCCTGAATCAGGAAACGGATGTTGTGAATGGAACAAAGTCTTGCCCCAAGACCCTCCTGGCATTTCCTCAGGTGGTGGATATAGGCCTTTGTATAATGCTTGCAGGCATAGCAGTCGCATTCCTCATCAAGTGGGGTGAAGTCATTGGCGTATTTTCCCTTCCTGATATTGATCCGCCCATGGTGGGTCCTAATCGAACCATGCCGGGCAAGTCGGGTAGGAAGGACACAGTCAAACCTGTCCACGCCTTTCCGCACACCGTCGAACCTCCTATCCAAAGAGCCGATTCCCCTTAGATAGCGAGGCTTGTCATAAGGAAGATAGGGGATAGTCAGGGACACTTCATGATACTCGGTGACCCGTGGCTCTCCGATGGCAGTTCCGCCGATAGAGAACCCTTCGAAAGGAAGCTTGGTGAGTTCCTTGGCGCAGTATTCCCGTAAATCGGCAAAATCTCCTCCCTGGCAGATTCCAAAGAGGGCCTGATCGGTTCTCGTCTTGCTGGCAAGGCCTCTTTTCGCCCAACGGATGGTCCGCTCGATAGAATTCTTCCTATACTCTTTCGTGCAGGGATAAGGGGCACACTCATCAAAGCTCCTGATAATGTCGGCTCCGATATCTTCTTCCAGGCCGATGACGCTCTCGGGAGAGAAGAAATGGGTATCCCCGGAAAGAGGATCCTTGAACTTGACTCCCTCTTCCGTGATTTTGTCCCGGAGTTTTGTCAGGGAAAAGACCTGGTAGCCGCCGGAATCGGTCAGCCTCGGTCCGTCGTAGTTCCTGAACTTCTGCACGCCGCCGGCTGCCTTGACTACTTTTGTCCCGGGACGGAGGGCAAGGTGGTAGGTATTGGCTAGTACCACACCAGACCCCCTCTCCTTAAGTTCCTCCGGAGAGAGCCTCTTGACCGTCGCCTGTGTGCCAACCGGCATGAACCTTGGTAGTTCGACAACACCATGAGGGGTATGCAGATAGCCGTATCGGGCACCGCAGTTTTTATCCTGGTGAAGGATTTCAATGTAGAAATTATCCGACATGGTCTACTCCTTTCCACGCCTTTTCGAAGAAAAGGGAATAAATCATCTGCTTCTGTGTATCGGAAGGCAAAGGAGATCCCTGACGGCAGAAACGGAAGATTAATCCGGTAAGGATCGAGGCGTACTTGCAGACAAAAAGCCCAAAGGGAAGGAGGGTGACCTCTTTCTCCTGCCCATGGAGAAGGCCGGAAAGAGAAGCGTCAAAGAAGGAATAGAGCCGGTCGAAGAGGGGGACGGAGGAATCTTTCACGATTTTTGAAAAGATGGAATAATAAGAGGAAAGCGAGTCAACTGAAAAAGAAACAAACTCTTTCCTTTTCTGCCAAGGAGAAACTACCTCCTTTGAAACCTCTTCGCACTTTATCCGGAGCGGAGAGAGGAGGCCCTCGAGGATCAAAAGAACAATTTCTTCCCTGGAGTCAAAATTATTGTAAAATGTCGCCCGACTGATGTTCGCATCATGGCAAAGGTCGGAAACCTTTATGGCGTAAAGAGGACGGGTCTTAAGTTCTTCGAGCAGGGAAGAGGAAAGCTTATCCCGGGTCTTTGCGACACGTTTGTCTTTGGAATTATGCATAAGACGCTATTTCCCTGGACGAGTGCAGATGCCGATTTTCTTAATGATTTCCTCTTTTGCCTTGCCAGGATTAGCCTTTCCATGGCTTAGTTTCCTCACCTGGCCGACGAGATAGCCAAGGGCATGGTCCTTGCCGTGCTGATGGTCGTAGACCGCCTGGGGATTCTTTTCCAAGACATCCTCGACCAGTTTGACAATCTCGGAAGAAGAGGAAATCTGGACCCTGTTCTTTTCCTTGATGATGTCAAGCGGATTCTTCCCATCACTTAGCCTCTCTTCGAGAACCTGCTTAGCCTGCTTGGTGTTGATTTTCTCCTCGGCCAGGGCATTGACGAGAGAGACAAGATATTCCTTAGGGAATTTTAAGGAAGAAAGAGGGAGTGAATTCTTGTTCAGATAGCCAAGGATATCGACCCTTAAATAGTTCCACAGGGTGGAAAGGGATTTCACCCCAAGGGAGAGACAATCGGAGAAGTAAAGGACAAAGTCCTGGTTCTTCAATAGCTCTTCTATCTCGTACTCGCCAAGTCCGAGTTTGGAAAGCTCTTTTCTATACTCATTAGGAAGCTTGTTCCTGGAATGGATGGCATCGTAGATGAATCCTTCGTCGAGATCGATAGGAACAATGTTCGGTTCACGGAAGTACTTATAGTCGACGGCATTGGTCTTCTTCCGCCTTAGCACGGTCTGCTTCTTTGCTTCGTCATAACGGCGGGTCTCCTGCTCGACCTTGCCACCGGAAGAGAGGATTTCGCTTTGGCGTTTGATTTCATATTCTACCGCAGACTGTATATTGCTGATGGTGTTGAGGTTCTTGCATTCCGTCTTGGTGCCTAAAACATTGCTTCCCTTCTCCTTAAGGGAAACATTGACGTCACAGCGCCTAGAACCGTTTTCCCTCTTTCCGTCCGAGACGCCAAGGTAAGTGACGATTTCCCGGATGGCCTCCACATACTTCCTTGCCTCTTCCCCGGAATGCCTATCAGGCTCCGAGACGATTTCGATAAGAGGGGTTCCGCAACGGTTGAAGTTAAGAAGGGAGATATCGGAAAGATGTACCTGCTTAGCCGTATCCTCCTCAATATGGGCATTATTGACCCCGACCTTGACTTGTCTATCTCCAATCTGAAGGAGGACAAAGCCGTTTGTTCCGATAGGATGGAACTGCTGGGTAATCTGGAAACCCTTAGGAAGATCCGGGTAGAAATAGTTCTTACGGTCGAAATAAAGGGTGCGGGCAATCTTCCTGTTCAGGGCCTGACAGACCTTGATGGCAAAACTGACCGCCTCTTTGTTGACAAGGGGCATCGTGCCAGGAAAGGCCAAATCAAACGGGACAGTCTGGCTATTAGGAGCCTGGCCGAAATTGCAGGGGGCGGAAGAGAACCTTTTTGATTTCGTCTTGAGCTCAACGTGGATTTCAATACCGATGACTGGTTCGTATTCCATGGTTACTTAACCTCCTTGACGACTAAATCGTGCCTATTGGTGATTGCCTCGATGTCAGAGGCAAGGGCAAGGACTTCCCCGTCCTCAAAAATCCGGCCGGTGATATTCCTGCCAAGAGGCCTTCCTTCCTCTTTCCTGAAAGGAAGTGTGAGAGAAGGATATCCACCGAAGTTTCCGATCGTCCTGATGTTGTCAAGGAAGTCAGGATGCCTCGACCAGGCAGTGGAAAGCTCGCTAAGATGCTTAGGAAGGGAAAAAGCGGCGGGGGTAAGGAAATAGTCGATGTTGTCGAAGAAACGGTTCCTTTCATCGACAATCAGACGACGTGCCTTCTGCGCACGGGTAAACCTCTCCTCCTGGTTTGCGCTAAGCAGAGAGAATGAACCGATGACAAACCGGCGCTTAATCAAATCGGTGAACCCTTTGGTACGGGCCTCGGTCCTATATTCCTCCCAGGTCTTCGGGTCTCCGTCTGCCTTAGGCCCGAAACGGATTCCGTCGAGGTTCGCATCATTCGAACCTGCTTCTGCGCAGGAAATAATCCTATAGGTAGGATAAAGGGCATCGAGCAAATCAACGGGATAGTCATAGGAGACGATTTCATACCCTTTTTTCTTTAGTCCGTCGAGAAGAGAAAGGTAGTTCTTCTTGATTAAAGGGTCGGAGATAGTATCCCTGATAGCCTTGAAATAGCCGATACGCTTAAGCGACTTGTGCTCTTTGATATAAAGCGGATAGTTTTTCTTTTTCCGGTAAGAGGAAGACCTATCCTTATTATCATGTCCGCCAAGGGCGGAAAGAACATAGGAAGCATCAAGCACATTCCGGGTAAAGAAGCCGACGGTATCCAAAGATGGGGCAAAGGGGAAAAGACCAAAGCGGCTGATTAGTCCCCACGTTGGTTTCCTTCCGACTAGGCCGGCATGGCTGGCCGGCTTGCGGACGGAGTCTCCGGTATCGGAGCCAAGTGCCCTAGGGGCGATGCCCTGGGCAAGGGCGGCAGCCGATCCACAGGACGATCCGCCGACGATTCTTGTCCGGTCATAAGGGTTTACCGTCATCCCCTTGCGCCCCGTCGTTCCTGTTCCGCCCATGGCAAGCTCATCCCTAGTGGTATGGGCGACCCTGATCCTTCCCTTCCGGCGAAGCTTGGAAACGACCGTGGCGTCAAAGAGAGGGACATATCCGTCAAGGATATGGCTCGAGGCAGAAGTCTCTACCCCCTTTGTCGAATAGTTGTCCTTGCAGAGATAAGGGATGCCTTTGAGCCTTTCCTCCTCTCCGACGGAGGTGATTTTCTTTGCTTCCTCTCTCGCCTTGTCGAAACAGGTGGCCTCAAAGCTGTTGCACTTATCTTCCTTGATTCCTTCTATGCAGTCTTCGACAAGTTCAAGCGGAGTCACCTTCTTCTCGACAAGAAGACGGTGCAGTTCGCTAATGCTCTTATTCCTCAACTTTGTCATTGTCGTTACCTACCACTTTCGGAAGCTTTATCTGTGTTCCAAGCTTCGTATTGCTATTCTTCAGCGTCTCTTCCGCCTTCCTTGGCTTACTTGGCTTATCTTCGCGCCTGATTTTCTGGTGCTCGGAATAAGGGAACGTCCTCGGGTCAGCCTCGTCGACGCCTTTGATTCCTTTCAGGAAGTCAATCTGGGCAAGAATCGTATCAAATTCCGAATAGATGACCTCGTCCTGCCCTGGCGAGAGTCTGAACCTGAGATTCTTGGCACACTCGTTGATGACGTCTTTGGTTACTTTTATCATTTTGTCGCTCCTTGATTAGGGTTTCCTATTCCATTAAGAAATAGGGGAAATGCATTTAGTTATTATACTCTAGTAAATTAACAAGATAAAGAAGACGGGAGCTTACTGCCTGCTCTCCGCCTCGGCAAGAAGAGGAAGAATCTCCTTTTCGGTAAAGATCCGGATTCCGAGTTTCTTTGCCTTGTCATATTTTGAACCGGGGTCTTCTCCGACTAAGACAAAGTCGGTAGCCTTGGAGACGGAAGAAGAGCTTTTTCCTCCTAGCGCCTCAATCCGCTTTGTCCTCTCTTCCCGGCTGACGGAAAGGGCGCCGGTGAGGACGAACTTCTTTCCTTTGAAGAAGTTCTCCTTTGCCTCGGCAAGAGGATGGAGGAGAGAGAAGTTCAGTCCTAGGCTACGTAAGTCCTCGATGACCTTCCTATGTTCCTCATCGGCAAAATAGCCAAGGATTTTATCGGCGGTGATTTCCCCGACATCCCTAAGGGAGGAGAGCTCCTCCTTTTTCGCCTGCCTAAGGCGGTCGAGATTCTGGAAATGGTTGGCAAGGACAATTGCCGTCTTCTTTCCCACAAGCGGAATAGTCAGTCCGCAGAGAAGCCTATAAAGGTCGTTCTTCTTGGACTTCTCGATATTGGCAAACAGGGTATTACACGTCTTCTCCCCGATTCCGTCCCTCCTCCTTAAATCTTCCTTGTGGTCCTTAAGGCGGTAGAAGTCGCTCACTTCCCGGACAAGTCCTTCGTTAAACAAGGATTCGACAAGCTTCTCCCCGATTCCATCGATATCCCTTCCTCCGTCGGAAACAAAGAAAATCAGATTATTGATCTTCCGGGAAGGGCACTTATCGTTGACGCAATAGGTCTGTCCCTGGATTTTTTCTAGCTCATGATGGCAATAAGGACATTCCTTAGGGAAGAAGTAAGGCATGACATCCTTTGTCCGCCGGCTCAGAATGACTTTCTCGACTTCAGGAATGACGTCCCCTGCCTTATGGAGGGAGACATAGTCGCCGATGCGGATATCCTTCCTCTTGATATAATCCTCGTTGTTTAAAGTTGCCCGGCTAATCAGGGAACCGGCAACACGGACTGGCTCAAGGACCGCCGTCGGAGCGACTCTTCCCGTCCGGCCGACAGATATCTCAATGTCGTTGACCTTCGTAATCTGTTCCTCCGGAGGGAACTTATAGGCGATTTCCCACTTCGGGGTCTTCCTAGTGTAGCCGATAGTATCATAAAGGGTCCTGTCGTTCACCTTGATGACAAGTCCGTCGATATCATAGTCAAGGCTAGGCCGCTTTTCGTGATATTCATGGACGTACTCCATGACTTCCTCTATCCCATGGACAAGCCGGCGCTCAGGATTAGTACGGAAGCCCAAAGAAGAAATATAGTCTAGGGCCTCGGAATGTTTTTTAAAACCGAGGGCAAGGGCATCTGGGACATAGTACCAGAAGGCGTTAAGCTTCCGTCTTGCCGTGACCCGGGAGTCGAGATTGCGTAGGCTCCCCGCTGCCGCATTGCGGCAGTTGGCAAACAAAGGAAGATTTTCCTTCTTCCGTTCCTCGTTGCAGGCGGCCAAAGAGGCTTTCGGCCTATAGATCTCACCCCGGACCTCAAGTTCGCGCAGGTCCTTAATATGGGTTGGGATAGTCGGAATCGTCAAGGCGTTCTGTGTCACATCCTCCCCGACGCTCCCGTCGCCTCGTGTCGAGGCGATTCCTAAGGCGCCGTCCTCATACCTGAGGGAGCAGGCAAGTCCGTCGATTTTCACCTCGCACCTATACTCAATCTGACGTAATCCCGTGGTCTTCCGCCTTGAGGCATCGAAATCATACAGTTCGTCCTCGTTGAAAACATCGGCTATCGAAAGCCTGTATTTCTTATGGGTGACTTTCTTGAACTCGGAAGTGATGCCGCCCCCTACCCGGGTAGTCGGGGAAAGGCGGTCTTTCAGGTCCGGACGCTGTCTTTCCAGACGCTGAAGCTCTTCCCTGAGCTGATCGTACTCGGCATCGGAGACGGAGGACTGGTTTAGGACGTAATATTCATAGTTGTACTGGTTAAGAAGCTTTGTCAGTTCCTCCACCCGTTTTTTCTCTTTATCGATTGTTTCCATAATTATTCACCTGGTTTCCTTTTTCTGAAAGCCTTAAAACCGACGGCAAGCTTCTTTACCCCATAAGGTTCCTTGAAGCGGACATGAATCGTCTTTCCTTCCACGGAAATCACTTCCCCGACCCCGAAGCTAGTGTGGACAACTTTGTCTCCGATAGCATAGCTATCGTCGGCAGAGAGCGGCTTTCTCCTCCCTGCCCTCTTCTGGCTTAGCCTCTCCTGGACCTGTTTTGCCTCATTCCTGTCCGGACGGGAGGCTCCCCGGTAGGCGGCATAGTCGACCGCCACGTTCTTACTCTCGCCTTTCAGGGCAGGAATATCGATTTCCTTAAGGAAGCAGGATGGGAGATAGAGCTGGCCGGTCATAAAGTTTCTTCCTGTGTTACTAGAGAGATAAAGGGCCTTCTTTGCCCGGGTCATACAGACATAGAGAAGACGTCTTTCTTCCTCCCTTGCCGCTCTTGTCCCCGTGCGGATGGCATGCCTTGTCGGGAAGACGCCGTTTTCCAGTCCGAGGATGAAGACATAAGGGAACTCCAGCCCCTTTGAGACATGCCCCGTCCTCAGCCTGACATTATCGGCATCCTCATTCCTTGTATCCTGATCAGACTGCAAGGCGACATCCATGAGGAAGTCAATCAAGGTCGGACTTATCCTCTTGCCTTCCTCATCCACAATCTGTGTATCGAAGTAACCGGTGAGGGCACGGAAGAATTCATTGACGTTATCCCTCTTGGCCGAGGAAGTCTGGGCAGTCCTGCTCTTTTTTTCGGCATCAAGCCGGTCCTGCTTGGCGACATAGTCAAGAAAGCCACTGTTTCCGAAATAGACGTGGATGGCATTCAATAGGTCGCTAGGATCCGGATTCACGCCATAGACAGCAAGGAAAGCATCATAGGCATCGAAGAATTGTTTCAAGGCAATCTTGGAATTATTTCTTATTTTCAGTTCGTCCTGATGGCTTCTGAAGATTTCAAGAAGGGATAGGCCGTTTTCTTTCTGCCTTAAAAGGGCGGCAGCCATAGTCCTCTCTCCGATTCCCTTGGCCGGGGCCTTCCTTATCCGCCGGAAGGAAATATCATCATCCGGATTCACGGAAAGACGGAGATAGGAAAGCGCGTCCTTGATTTCGGCACGCTCATAGAACTTCCTTCCTCCATAGATGACATAGGGGATCTTATACCTCGTCAGCTGCTTTTCGATGGAGCGGGAAAGATAGTTAGAGCGGTAGAGGACGGCCCTATCCTTGAAGGGTACGTTTTCCTTCCGGTGCAGACGGATCCTTTCCTTACAGATTCCATCCGCTTCCCTAACTTCGTTGGCATAGGAACGATAAGAGACTTCGGCCCCCTTCCTTCCGCTTGCGGCGACAAGATCCTTTTTCCTTCGGTCCTTGTTGTGATTGATCAGGGAATTGGCTGCATTGAGGATATTCTGCGTAGAGCGGTAGTTCTGGTCAAGGACGATGGTCTCAAGGGAAGGGAAGTCCTTTTCCAGGGATGTGCGGATAATGCTGTTCTTGGCTCCCCGCCAGGTATAAATGGTCTGGTCAGGGTCACCAACGACCGTAAGGGAAGTCGTAGGGGAAAGAAAGGATTTGACTAAATCATACTGAAGAAGGTTGGTGTCCTGGAACTCATCGACAAGAAACCTGTCATACTTACTTTTCCAGTAGGAGGCGATGGCAGGCTTTTCCTTCCTGATTCTGGCGGTGTACCTGAGGATGTCGTTGAAGTCCATCAGATTCTGCCGCCGCTTTGCATCCTGATAATAATAATAAACTTCCCGGAGCTCATCCAGGGTATAGAGGGAATCGTCATTGACCCTGTCGGAAGTCACTTCCTCGGGGAAGATATTGTCCGTCTGCAAAGCCTCGATTTTTCCGGTCACGGCCTTTGTAAAGTCCTTCGAGGCTCCTTTGTACCTGGTCGAAAACTTCTGCTTCAGAATGCTGGCCTGGTCCTCATCGTCGGCAATCTGGAAATTCTCGTTGAATCCTTGAAGATTATGGGCTTCCTTGCGGAGAAAGCGGATGAAAAAGGAATGGAACGTGGAAATCCGCGGGGCTCTGGAGAAAAGGCCTTCCTGTCGAAGAAGGGCGTTTGCCCGGTTCTCCCTTTCTTTGGCCGCCTTGTTGGTAAAGGTCCTCGCCACCCTTCTTTCCGGGCGCCTGCCTTTAGAAATCAGATAGGCAATCCGGCAGGTCAGAGTCTTTGTCTTTCCGGTTCCTGCACCGGCGACAATCCGGAGATACTGGCTTTGGCTTGTTGCAGCAAGATATTGGTTGTGATTCAGCGTGTCTAGAAAGTCCATGGAAAGGTTCTCCTCCGTCGAAGAAAATTATACCAAATAGGATAGGATATTATGAGGAAAGTAAGAAACTTTCAAGCTGAAAAAAGGTTGCTTGTCGTCCCTTGTCTAGGATTGGGATTTGCCTTGGCAGAAAGGAAAAAAAGAAAAAACCCGCCGGAAGGCGGGCGTTTCATTCAATGGCTGGGATACTTGGATTCGAACCAAGGCATCACGGTTTCAGAGACCGTTGTCTTACCGCTTGACTATATCCCAAGGGCGTTAAATAGTTTAGATATTCCCTTTCTATTTGTCAATTCTTTTTTTCGATTCCCGGCTCTTCACTTGTCATAGGTCTCTCCGGAAAGAATCTTCCTTGCCCGGTAAACCTGTTCGATGGCAAGCAGGAGGGCCCTATAATGGGTGAAGGTCAGGGAAGAGAGGGAAAGAGAATAGTCTGCCCGCTTACGAAGAGAATCGTCTAGCCCATAGGAAGAGCCGAAGACAAAGTCGAGATTCCCTTTCTTGCTTAAGGCCTTCTTCCTTTCCAAGGCAAAAGAGGAAGAATCGATCTGTTTTCCGTGAATGTCGACGAGGAAGACAAAGTCGTCCGCCTTAATCTGCTTAAGCCTTCTCTCTGCTTCCTTTTTCAGTCCGGAGGAAATCTCCTTTTCGGATGGTTTCTTTCCCCTAGGTTCTTCCGGAAGGGAAATGATTTCTATCTTGCCAAAACGGGAAAGGCGTTTAAGGTATTCCTGGTATCCGGAAAGAAGGAAAGGCTCTCTTGCCTTGCCCGGGATAAGAAAGCGGATGTTCATCTTCCCCCCTTGGTTTCTTTTTTGTCGCTTGCGCAGACAAGGGAACACTCCGGAATATAGCCAAGCTGTCTTTGCCTTACCCCAAGACAGGTATCCAAGGCAAGATCGGGCGTGTTGCACTCATCGGAAAGATGGGCAAGGACGACCTCCTTTGTTGCCGAAGTGACAAACTGGGAAAGATAATATCCGCTGTCGCAGTTGGCAAGATGTCCTTTGTCGGAAGTAATCCGGCGGATAAGATAATCCGGACGTTTGGACTCAAAGAGCCTCTTTGGATCATGGTTTGATTCGAAAATATAGTAAGTCTTCCCCCTAAGGAACGGAAAGTCCTTTTCCGGGACAAACCCGGTGTCGGTAAGATAGACAAGGGATTCCTTTCCGTCTTCGACAAGGAAGCCGACCGGGTTAGGGGCATCGTGGCTGATTGGAAGAGGAGTGATGGTAAAGCATCCGATTTTGACTTTCTTGAACGGAACAAGAAGATGGTCGCCTTGGATGACGAAATCCACCTTGGGCAAGGTAGGAGTGGAAGCGAAAAGCTTCTCTCTAGGAGTGTTAAAGGCATTGCTGACATGATCCGAGTGGTTATGGGAAATAAAAACGGCAAGAAGGGAATCAAAAGTCCTTCCATAGCCATTTAGTGCTTTTGTAATTCTTTTTTTCGAAATACCAAAGTCAAGAAGAATTACCTGATTGTTGGAAAATACGGCTGTCGCATTTCCGCTGGAGCCGGATGAAATGACATCGTAAAGCATCAGAAGGCACTTTCATCGGCATTCTCGTCCAGGGCCGAGAAGCGCTGATGCTCCTTATCGAACCTAAAGGCGCAGTTTCCTATAGGACCGTTACGGTTTTTCTGTAGCATTAAAATCGTCTTGGAAAAGGGGCTTTGCTGCTGTTCCCTCCTCGGCGGCTGTCCTCCTTCCGCCTGAACACCTGGCTTATTGAAGTAATCCGGACGGTCGATCCTAAAAATCCTGTCGGCATCCTGCTCAATGGTACCGGAATCACGCAAATCGGAAAGCTGAGGAGTATGATCGGCGTTCCGTTTAGCGGACTCACGGGAAAGCTGACTTAAGGCGATGACAGGGACGTCAAGGTCTCTGGCCATCTGCTTAATCTGGCGGGAAATCTCTGCCACTTCGGACTGACGGTTTTCCTGTGCACGTTTGCTCGGAGAAGTGATAAGGCCAAGATAGTCAATCGCAATAAGTCCGACATTGTTAATCTGGTTCTTCAGCTTCTGGCAGCGGGTGACGATGTCGTTCCTCTTGGAAGAGGTGTTGTCGTCGATATAAAAGGGCCTGTTCCGAAGAGTGTTCCTTCCGTTTTGAAGCCTTTTTACCTTAGAAGTAAGGTCGGGATCGCCCTTTGTTTCGACAAGAAGACGGGACTGGGTGGAACCAGGCTGAAACATCCTTGAGTCGATTTCGCTAGCGGAAAGGCTCGAAGCCCTTTCGAGAAGACGTTTGTTAATCGACACGGCATTCCTTTCAAGGGAAAAGAAGATGACCGGGATATTCTGACTGGCAATGTTATAGAGAAGGTTAAGGGCGAAAGCCGTCTTTCCGACGGAAGGACGGGCACCGATAATAATCCTTTCCCCTTTCTGGAAACCCTTGGTCAGTTTGTCAAGATCCCCATAGCCTGTCCGGATTCCCGTTATTCCGTCAGGACGGATTCCTTCTTTCTTGAACCGCTCGGACTGCCTGACAAGCTTTGTCACAAGCTGATCATTGATATCGCTAAGCTTAAAAGCCTGCTTAATCCGTCTTTGATGGGTAATGCCAAGAATATCCACCTCGGCCTTACCGATGAAATCAGAGACATCGCTGATCGGTTTGGTCTTCGCATCGCTCTCAATCCGGCTAAGAAGACCAAGAAAACTATTGAGAAGGGAGCGGTCGCGGATAGCATTGACATAGTTTTCAATCGAGGTAATGGAAACGGTCTTAGCCAGAATCAGCTGAAGGTATTCCCTTCCTCCGGCGGCATCAAGAACCTTCTTGTTCGTCAAGGCATCCTTCAAGGTAGCCAAATCCGGCTTGATGTTCGTCAGCATCCTTTCCTGCCTCGTCTCGAAAATAATCCGATTACGGGAATCAGAGAAATCATCCGGAGTTAAGGCCTGATTGGCCGTCAGCCTTGAATCCGAACTAGAATCAAGAAGAATGTTGCCGAGAACGGAAACCTCGTTCAGGTCAAGGGAATCGTCCGCCAAGTTACTTGTTCTCCTTTAACGAAACATGGATGCGAAGAGAGGCAATCACTCCGTCAAAAAGATCGACTTTCAAGGTAGTGAGTCCAAAGCCGTTCACAAGGACGTCTTTGTCGATGAGCCTTTCCTTGTTCAGAGAGATGCCGTACTGCTTCTTCCTCGCTTCACTTGCTTTTTTAAAGGACACGGTTCCGATCCTGTCGCCGTTCCGGCCGGCCGGAGCAGAAAACTCGAGAGTGATATTCTCCCTCTGCTTGGCGATTTTCTTCGCCTCCTCCACCTTAAGGTCATGCTGACGCTTTTCTTCAGCCTGCTCTTTGGCAAAATCAGCCTGTGCTTCCTTGGTGAAAAGGACGCCGTATCCGTAAGGAATAATATAATTCGCCCCATATCCGTCGGAGACATCGACGACTTCTCCGCGCTTTCCTACCTTACGTAAATCACGTTTCCTGAGTACTTTCATAGTTTATTCTCCTTTCGAATGGTTTTCGTCTTTGACTCGCGAAGAGTCAAGGTTTTCCTCTAGAACAGCATAGAGCTTTTTCTTCACTTCGTCCACATTCCTATTTCCGAAGACTGCCGCAGCCCTGACAAGATGTCCGCCCCCGCCCATTTTCTCCCTGATTGTCTGGCAATTGACACTGCCATCGCTCCGGGCCGAAACTTTCACTTCATGAGGACCTGTGCGTCCGATAGCGAAAGAAAGAGAAACGCCACGGAGATTGATTGCCCTATTGGCGACTTTGGAAAGAGTGACGGAAGAAACAATGTCATCATCGGGGGAAAGAGAGACAACCGTGCCATAATAAGGCGTTTCGGAGTGGTTCAGAATTGAAATCTGCCTGCGATAGTCATCGAAATCATCCTTTAGGAAGTCGACGGCACGGGAATTGGACGCGCCGCAGTTCTCAAGGGCTGCCGCAGCCTCGAAGGTGGATTCTGTCGTATGTTCTTTGAAATTGTGGGTATCAAGGGAAATACCGGTAAGGACAAAGGTAGCCGTTCTCGGATCCCTTTTCAGTTCTTTCTGGTTATACCTGAAGAAGGTGGCGAGGATCTCGGAGGCGGAACTTGCGGAAGTGTCGATATGGCTGAAGATGGCGTTGTTTACCCTAACCGAGCCAAGACGATGATGGTCAATAACGGCAATGTGGTCAAATTTCTTTGCCTGGTCAGGGAAGATAGAACGACGTGGGTCAGAGTGGTCGACAAGGACAAGGAGGGCATAATTGGAAATCAGGCTTCCGACATCACGCCTAGAGACAAAGGTGTCTTCCCTCTCCTCCTTGGTAAAGGAGCTCTCCACGGCAATTCTTGCCTTGTCCTCGACAAGCTGGTCTTCCCAGCAGATTTTGCAAGGGACTTTTTCCAGTCGGCAGAGATAGTAGACGGCAAGGGCTGCTCCGACTGCGTCAAAGTCGGCGATAGAATGGCCCATGACTACAATCTGGCTGTAATTTTTCAGAATCGAGACAAAAGAATTCGACACGGTCCGAATCTTAACCCGGTTACGGGAAGGAAGAAGTTCGCTCTTTCCGCCGAAATACCTCCTAGGCTGGCCAAAGGGGGAAACGACGGTCTGGTCACCGCCCCGGGAAAGGGCGACGTCAAGGGCAGAAGAAGCCCTCTCGGCAAGACGGGAATAGTCCGGAAATCCAAGGGCCACACCGATGGAAATCGTATATTGGTTAGGAAACATATTCCGCACCTTGTCGACGATAGAAAACTTATCGGCATACCTTTTTAGGTAGTTTTCCTTGGTCGTAATGAAGAAAAAACGGTCATCACGGATCGGACGGATCCTAGCGCCGAAGTTCTCGGCCGTTTCGGAAATCAGGTTCTGCAAGCGAGTGACGGAATCGGCAAGACGGATATCATTCTTGAACGATTCCTGGACATCACTGAAGTTATCGACGACAAGGTAGCCGACAACAGGTGACTGACTGGCATTGTAATTATAGACAGCAGCAAAATCGGTTACGTCACGGAAGACGAAAAGACGGGCATCGGGAATCAATTGGACGTCATAAGAATAATTATCTTCCTCTATCCGAATAGGGCTCCTATCCTGTCCGGCGGCAAAGCGGGTAAGTGAGGGGAATACCTGATAAATATTCTGATCCACAAGGTTGTCAAAACGTTTGCCGAGGAAATCGTTGACCATAAGAACAATGTTCTGATTATCACACACCGCAATGCCGATCTGTCCGAAATTATAGGCATCGTTAAAATCGGCTCCGATGATTTCCCCCGCCTTTAAATCGCTTTGTCCTTTCTTATGGAAAGCCTTGGCATTAAAGGCATAGTTGCCGATGAAGTCATAGACAAGGAAAAGACCGGCTAGGCCGAAACTGATATAGAAAAAATAGGGGAACGATGGAAAGGAAGCCCAGCAGGCAATCAGGACAATCCTCGCCAATGCTTCGACAAGGAGAGTGATGGCGAGCCAGATTTGGTGAGTTTTCAATAGTCGGTTCATGTTCGCCTCCGCAGGTAGTTCAGTAAACAATAAATATTATATATTAAACCATGTTTTATTTAATCCTTAATCGGTAAGTTTCTCCTCGTATTTGTGATTATCCATGAGGATAAGGCCTTTTATGGACTTAGGATGGAGCTGTTTCAATTCGTCAAGGGACTGAAGAAAGGTGGCCCCTGTTGTCAGGACATCGTCAAAAAGGACAATTTTCTTTCCCTCGATATCTTCCTTATTTCCGCAAAAGAAAATACTCTTCTCTTCCCTTCTCTCTATTGCCTTTTTTTCCTTCTGTTCTTTGTCCGATTGTTTTCTTAGGCAGGAAAGAAAAGGGAGAGAATGAGGCTTAAGCCTTTCCTCTAGGTGGACAAAGCCTCTTTTCCTATTCCGCTTATTCGAAGAAGGAAGGGGGACAATTATAGAAGAGCGGCAAAAAAGTCTGATCCAGGGAAGAAAATAATAAAGGAAGGCTTCTCCAAGGACGATATCTCCGTACTCCTTGAATTTCATCAGCCTTTCCTTCCTTTGTCCATCGTATTTGGACAGAAAAAGAATAGGGGTAGCAAACAATCTTCTTTTCTTCCTTTCTTTTCTCCTGTTTTTCAGACATTCCGGGCAAAGGAGAGGCTTTCTTTCTATCCTCTCCCGTATTGGAGAAAGATAAAATCTTTTCAGGCAATTAAGACAATAGGCTTCTGTTGTATTTCTCAATCTCATTTCTTGCACGTTTCCTTTCCCTTGTTTCGACCTCAGAGATAAAAAACACTTTTCCTTTTTCGGCATGGATTTTTCTTCCTACCCGTCCGGAAATCTGCACCAAGCCTGCGCAGTCGTACAAAGGGTGGTCAGCCCTGAAGACAATCACCTGAAGGTCAAAGACGGTAACGCCCCGTTCAAGAATGGAAGTCGTGACAAGATAAGAGAGCTTTTTCTCCTTAAATGCCTCGATGAGCAGTCTTCTTTGCTCCTCTTTTGAAGAGACAAAGGCGCCATTTTTCAGAAAAAGGGAAAGAAAAAGAAAAAGCTTCTTGCCGATTTCAATCGTCGGAACGAAAACAAAAACCGGCTTGCCTTCGGTCAGGAAATCCTTTAGGATGCGATAACAGGCAAGATAAAGTCCAGGTCTTGTCTTCGTCCTCCTCTCCGGCACGGGAAGAGGGTGGCCGTGGTAGCGGGAATAGAGTTTTAAGATGACTCCGTTGTCCTTTTTCACCTCATTCCTTTGTTCTTCCGATGGGGTGGCGGAAAGTAGGATATAGTTGCCTTTGACGCTTCGGCGGAAAAAAGACTGCAGAACCGGATCACCCTTAAAAGGGAAGGCATCGATTTCATCAAGAATCAGCAAATCAAAATACGAGGGATAGCGGAAAAGCTGATGGGTCGTGGCAAGGAGGATATCCCCCTCCCTTATCTGATGATGTCCGCCATAAACCGAGACGACCTTGGCCAAAGGAAATGCTTCCTTTATCCGGGGATAAAGGTCGACGACCACGTCTCTTCTTGGGGTGGCGAACCCTACCCGGAGGCGCTTTTTAAGCCTCCTTTCCCTTGCCGGATAGACAAGTTCCGTTTTCCCTGCCCCCGTGACCGCATGAAGAAGAACATTTCTTCCTTCCTCTACCGCTTTTTTTGTTTGCAGGCTGATTGCTTCCTGTTCTTTGCTCAAGGGATAATTCAAGCAAAGTCTAATATTTTTATTTGGAAGATAGGAATTATCAGCACTTTTTCCTTGAAAGGAAAGGCATCTCCGGCAATAAGGCTTACCATTTCGGTTAGCAATATACGGCCAAGAGGAAGCTTTACAGATCGGACAGATATACTTCTCTTTTTCTTCCATCACTTCATATGGGAAGAAAAAAGAGTCTTTTCCAATCAGAGAGAAAATCTTACTTTAAAAGATAACGTCCCATCTTCTTTTATTCCTTTAATCAGCTGAACGTTTCTCTCCTTTAAGATAAAGAGGGAAAGTTCTTCGCCTAGGACACATTCCTTCTCAAAATTGATTTCAAAGGTGGAAAAGTCAAGGTCGCAGACCTGCTGGGCAAGAGAAAGATAGACGGTATTGTTCCTATGGTGGTTGGAATCAATGTCTTCCCTGCTGACTTTGTGAGTAAGGACTTTTTCATATGGTCCATCGGGCCTATCAAGTCCATTTAGCCGTTCAAAGCCAGGGAGCGGGGTAAGTTCGCTGATTTCCGGTGCGGAAGCCATCAACTGGTTCTTTGCCGCTCTTACCGGTTTCCTTCTCCGGGTAAGAGGATCCCTATAGACCCATAGGGACGAAAGGGAGAAAACCGGATTAAGATCCTCGTCAAGCAGGTAGCAGAAACGTTCGCTCTGAATCGAGGAAAAGGAAAGTGGATACGTGACTAGGCAAAGGCTTTCTTCTTTTTTCCTCTTCCGCCTGATCCTTCCTTTCACCCGGCAGACGACATAGAGGAAATTTTCCTTTTCCTGAAAGGATTTCCCAATATTAAGCTTCTCAATCTGCCTTCCTGCCGCATTCTGAAAAACCTCAAGAAGGCTTTTCAGGTCAACTCTTCCTAGTGAGTCCCTTTTTGCCTGGTAGTTCCTCTTCTGGTAACGGACATCGCCCTCCGACGGGTTTGGATAATTCGGGTTAATCATGGTTAAGCCTCTCTTCTAAGTCATCCTGAATCTGCCGATAGCCGGAGACCTCCCTATATTTCCTTGTTTTCCTTCCGGGGAATTCAGGAAGGAAGAACGGAGAAGCATGTTTATGATTAAGCCAATAGGACTTTCTAAAGCCTGCGTTAAAAGAACCATAGACATCCTGAAGGAAGGAGTCACCGATATAAACAGCATTCTCAGGGGTGACATCCGCCCTGGAAAGACCGGCGAGGAAAAAGTCGGGATTTGGTTTCTTCACACCGATTTCACTCGAAGCAAGGACGAAGGAAAGATGGTGGGCAGGAATATGCCTGGTGATGGCTTTTCTGGTGTCTTCTTCCGTATAAATCGTATTGGAAAGACAGGCATAAGGTACTGCCTTCTTTTCCAGGAAGGCAAGGAAATCCTCGATGCCTTCGACAGGAGAGGGATCAAGATAATCCCTAATCTGTGAAGCGGCAAAAGAAAGCGGGCAGTCGAGACGGATATGGAAAAGAGTCACAAGCAGACGGCAGTAGGCAAGGGAGGAAGTCTCATACCTGCTATGGGAGGAATAATAGAGTTCTTCGTATCTCTTGGCGAAGGCAGCCACCTTGTCCCAGTCTACCTGGTCACGGTTTAGTGCATGGTCCCTTAAAGGAAGGAACGTCCATCTCTCGTCTTTCGTTTTGAACCGGATTAGAGTGTCCCAGCAATCAAAAAACACCATCAGTTTGGCCATAGGATTTACCTCCAGATGATTATTTTACCATCCAAAAAGAATAACCTCTTTTTTTCGTTTGCCTTTGACAACAGAAAACGATAAAATATTTTTGTCAAATTGATAGTTAATCCTATTGAATAACACACAGGGAAACCCGGTTGATTCTTCCATGAGCAACCGGGTTTTTCTGTGACGGGAGGAAAAAGACTTATTTTGTGTCTTTTCCTCATTGTCAAGTGATTTGCCTGAGTGATACAATGAATACTGAACAAAAAACAATATTGTTTTAAAAGGAAGGGGGCCTATTGAAATGGCAAAATCCGAAGTAGCTGCCCAAAAAAAGAGCAGCAAAAAATCAAAGGCAATACTTGTCTTTGACATCATCTTCATCGTTCTCGCCGTTCTTCTAGTCGTGAGTGCATTACTCGTCTTCACTCCAAGGAACAAGGTTCTCTATTCCTTGCCGCAATCCTGGATTTCCCCTCTGTATGACTTGGTTGAATGGCACGCCCTCCGCCCGTTTGGCAGGGGAAGGCGGATTGGGCCTAGCGGAGTCGCTTCCAAAGGATTCACTGTTGCTTTCTTCCTCTTCATCATGGCATTCTGCGTAGTCTTCCTCTTCTACCTCCTCTACCAGCCCTTCGTCCTCCTTGCCAACAACAAGGCCAAGGGAAAGAACCAGGTCTACCGGAAAGTTGTCTGCTGGCTGACCTTCGTCATTCTCTTTGTCTGCATCTTCGGTCTAAGGTCTCTTGTTTTCCAATATCGTTTCGAAAAGTGGTTCGGTTCCGCCTATTCCTGGTGGCCTGACTTCTTCAACAAAGTAGCAAAAAGCTTTGTTTCCGGACAGTTATCCGTCATTGCCATAACGTTCATCTCTCGTAACGGTGCCTTTAATGCATTAGCCTGGGCGACCATCATCCTAGTAGCCTTTGAAATCATCAGGCTTGCCATCGCCGGTGCCGGCAAAGGAAAAGTCGCTGTTGCCGCCAAAGAAGAGACCGCACCCATCAGGGAAAAGACGGAAGAAAAAGCAATCCCTGTTGCCACAGTTGCCGTAAGGGCCAAGGAAAAGGATTCCGAGCCTCAGCGTGTCCTTGGCGAAACAAAAGTCGATGCGTGCCTACGTGATCTTCAGCTTCTTGCTTCCTTAGAGCCTATCCACGTTTCCCGATAATCATACTTAGCTAAACAAAGCCAGGGCATCTGCCCTGGCTTTTTCTTTATCTTTTTGTGTTCACTCTCGTTCATCTTCCTCTAAGCAACTTATCGTTGTCTACTTTGTTTTTTCGCTTGTTAATGGACAGATTCTGGCAGTGTGTCTATTTTATGGGCCGAATTCCTTAATTTCTGTTCCAAATACATGGTTGCACACTATTAATAATGAAAGTTGTTTCCCTAACTTTCTGTTAAAGATATTAAGAAAACAATTGAACTGAATCAAAATATGGTGTTAGAATGTTATCAAACTGAAAGGATTGTAGTTTTTCAGTATCAACGAAGGAGGCCTATTGGAAAATGGCGAAATCCAAAGTCGTTGCCGGGAAAGGCAACAAAAAGTCAAAGGCAATCGTTGTCTTTGACATCCTTTTTCTCCTCTTTTCTCTCCTGCTGGTAGTTGGTGCAGTTCTTCTTTTCACCCCGCTTCAGAACAGGCTGCCTAGTCCTGCCAAGGAACTTGTCAACACCCTTTATGAATGGGTCAATTCACACATTCTTATCCCCTTTAATAGGTCAAGGCGTGTCAACCTTCAAGGTTTCCCCTCTAAGCCATTTACCATTGCTTTCTTCTTCTGGCTTCTATTCCTTATTGCTGTTATTTTCCTCTTTCTTCTCTATGTCCCCTTCTCTGTCAGGTCTGCGAACAAAGCCAAGGGAAAGAAGCAAGCCTACCGGAAAGTGTTCGGCTGGCTTTCCTTCTTTGTCATCCTTATCTGTGGCTGTGCCTTATTTGCTCAGTTATATCGTGAACAGAGGGCCAAGATCTTCGGCTCAGCCTATTCATGGTTTAATGATTTAGTCGACAAAGTCGCACTGAGCTTCGAAAAAGGAAGGTTAAGTCCTTTAAAGCTCTCCGCCATCAGCAAGAATGCCTATTTCAATGCCTTCTCGTATGCCTTCTTTATTCTTCTGGCCCTGGAAATCATCAGGCTCAGGATCTGTGGATTAGGAAAAGGCAAAGAGGAAGTCCAGGCTGTAAATGCAGAGAAAGGGGAAGCTAATGCTCCTCTCGAGGAAGAGACTAGTGCTGAGGCCGTTCCTTATCTTCCGTCCAAGGTTGCCTTAGCCGCCAAAGAAGCTGAAAAGCAGAAGGGCGAAAAGAGGGAAGCCACTTATCATGACGTCAAACTCCTTGACCGTCTGGAAAATATCCATCCTGATCCGATTAGCGACCTCCCTGGCATCGAAAGCACCGATATCAGTCAAATTGTAACTACCTTAGGAAATGAAGGAATCGTCCCTAAGGAGAATGTCGAAGGCGAAAAGATTCTTCATAGGATCGACCATCTCTCTGCCGCCGTCCAGGTTCTTCCTGGTATTGACGAATGGAAGGCAGATCCGTGGAAAGAGGAAAAGGAAGTCACTCCTGACAGGGTGGAAACCATTAAGCCGGTAGCCGAAATGCCTTCTTCCGAAGAGGCAGTCAAACCTGGCGAACCTATCAATGACATCACTTCCGCCGCCGAGCCGGAAACCGACAAAGAAGTCAATGTTGTCAGGAAAGAAGAAAAAGAAGAAACGAAGAAACCCTGCGTTCCGATTATCCTTGCCATCAACGACGACCTTAATGACGGCAAGCGGCCTCAGGAGCTTATGCAGGATGTCCTGCCGAAGGAAGAGAAGAAATCCCGATACGAAGAAAGAACCCTCCTTACCGACAATACGCATCAGCAGGTCGAAACCAAACCGGTCGGATTCAACTCCACTTGGATTCTGCCTGATTATGAAGAGAAAGGCGAGCCGGTCAATGTAAGGGAAGAAGCGAAGAAATCCGGTCCGGTCATCCTTTCTATCAATTCCCTTCCGATTGACAATCTCCGTCCGCAGGAAGAAGAACACGAGAAGTCCTTGCCGGAAGAAAAGACATCGCGCTACGAAGAAAGAACAACCATTCAGGACAACTCCCATACCGCCATTGAAAGCCAGGAAAGCGCCATCGACAACACCTGGAATCTTCCTACCTATATTGCTCCAAAGCCCAGGGGAAGCGTCAAGAAGGTTGATTTGGCTCCTGTCGGCAAGCCTAGCGGACTCAATACGACAGGAACAAGGAAGCCGATTACTCCGATTAAGCCCGTTACCCCTGTAGCGGAACCGAAAAAAGAAGAGCCGGAAGAAGCAACGCCAGAGCCGAAAATCATCGCCCCTCTTGCCGGTCCTCTCCATTCCACTGCAAAGAGCAAACACGAGAAGATCCAAGCCGTCAAGGCACGTCGGGTTCCCTTCGTCCTCCAAAACTACCAGCTCAAGACTTACAAGGGAGACCTTACGCCTGAGCAGGCCTTCTTCAGGGGTGTCACTAAAGTCCAGCCTACTGCCCGCCCAATCTTCGCCAACCAAGGCAACGAATCCGCCTGGAAACAGAAGCGCCGTGAAGAAGAAATCCGGAAAAACGGGTATTCCGATGTCACCAAAGTCGACAAGCTTAACGGCAAGGTCGAAGCCGCTTCTCCTCTTACGCCCAATGGTCTGTCCATCCGAGAGAGGCGTAATGCCTTAAAGGCCGAAAAGGCAAAGGCAGCAGAGGAGAAAGCGCCGGAAAACGAAGAGAAGAAGCCTTCCGTCATGAAACCGATTACTCCTCTTAAGCCGGTCGAACCGATGAAGAGGAACGGGAATACGTCTGTTCCGGAAGAAAAGAAGGATGTCCATCCATCTCCTGCTCCTTTCTTCCATCCTCTAGCGCCAATCAACAAAAAGCCTAGCAAACGTCCGGAAATCAAGCCGGTCGACCCTCTCGCCAAAAAGAAATAGGGAATCAGTAAAAAAGGGGCTGCCACGATATGGCAGCCCCTTTTCCTTATCCCAGGATTTTTTATTAGGAAAGAGAAGGAATAAGGACAAGATAGACGGAATTGTCGATGGTCTGGAAGCCGACGGAAAGGGAAAGAGTCTTGTTATCTCCTACTGCCTTAGTCGCCTTGAATTGGTTCCTCTTTATTCCATCAATGTTAACGGTAAAGCCTTCTGCAGTGAACTTTTTCTTGTAAGCCGAAGCTAGGGAGATAGAATAGCTGTTCTGGCTTTCGGCCTTGGACCTGTCGACAAGGAATCCAATCTTGCCGCATGGCCTACTATCGCTAGGTTCGGAGAGAATCTCCGCCCAAGACCTTGTCCCACCAAAGGTAGGAATCCTGTTTAGGACCGTTTCTCCGCCGATAGCCATGATCACTTGGGAATAACCCTCGTCCGTCCCAATCCTGTCCTTCCAGGTCAAATCATCACAGGTCATCTTCCTTTGGGACAGATCCACCTTCGGAACGACGCTTCCAAACGAGGAATAGGTTGTTTTGATGGTAAGCGGCTGTTTTGTCCCGTCCTGTTTTGTCCTCTCGGAAGAAGCTTCAAGGACTGTCTTATCATCGGAAAGCGTCACCTTGAGTCCAAGAAGCGGATAAGAGGCTGAGCCAAGAAGGTCGAAACATTTGGAATAGTCGGCAATCGTCCCAGAGAGGGAGTACTCTTTCCTATCTTTGAGGACATAGACATCTTCTGCCGTTTTATCGAAAAGAAGGGGAGAGAGGCTCTTTTGTTTCCTCTCCTGTTCTTCTCCGTAGAGATACCTGCCTTTGGTCTGATAGTCCACATAGCTCTGGTAGCTGTGAGTGCCTGGTTTATAGAAGGAATAGCTTCCGTTTGTCCCATCCTCCTTAGTGTAGCTGCCTTCCCTGGCATGTTCGCTGGTGTCGTTTTCGGCAGAAAGCAGGATAGAATCCTGTCCGTTACTGGAGGAAGAGACGGTCCTTTCTTCCTTGACGTTTTTCGCGGAATAAATTCTTTCCAGGGCGCTTTTCAGCTTGGCGTCTTCCTCACCTTTGATAGGGGAGAGGAACTTGTCGGAGAAAGTCGAGGGATCAGTGGATACAAAAGTCCCTTTATAGGTGTATTCTTCCTTGCTTCCTTCCTCTTTCGGAGTCCTCTTCCTCTCAAAGGAAAGAAGGGAGTCCTGATTGATATAAAGGCGGAAAGAGGAAATCGCGGCATCAGCGCTATGGTCATAGCCGAAAAAGCGCCGCCTTGTCAGAAGAAGGCCAGGTTCTCTAGACTCGGCATCCTTCCTCTTCCTGTCGAAACAGGCTTTCTCTTCGTTTGACAATTCCTTGTTTTTCTCGAAAAGAGAGGCCTGCCTATCTTCAAACGGATTGACATAATAAGTGAACTGGTACTTTCCGCCCTGTTCTGTGATCTGATTAGACAAATCAAGTCCTGTGCGAAAATAGACCGCCTTTTGGTCATCGACGTCCTTCCCATACCATTCCGTACGGGAAACAAGTCCATCCTTTGTCGGAACCACGGGTGAGGAGGCGTCCTTATAGGAGACCCCCTTATACTTCAGGAAGGCCGTGGAGGTGTCCTCTTTCGAAGCGACTTCAATGGCATAGGCGGTATATCCCTCTTCCTTCTTCTCTTCCTCGATAATATCAAGCAAAACGTTTTTTGCGTACTTCTTCAAAAGGGAGGAGCGAAGGGCAATGCCTGAACTACTATTGCTTCCTGCCTGGGAATCAGAGGAAGGATGTGGGGTCGGATCTTCTTTTTGGCTGATGTTAGGGCTTGTAGAGTCGGGAAGGGAAGAACTCTCTTCCTTTCCGCATCCGGCAAGAAGGGAAAGAAGGGAAATCATCAAAAGTGTCAGTTTCTGGATTTTCATGAATGCCTCCGCTTGTCTGCTTTGAAGAGTTTACATGGTTAGAAAAGCTTTGTTTCCTCCCATGCTTAGAAAAGAGAAGAAATCGGCAGTGTAAACGCTCACAGAAAAAGGGGGCGGACAAATCGCCCCCTTTGATTGGACTTAAGACTTAGAAGGCAGAGGAGAGAAGAAGGTTTTTGCCGGCAGAGGAAGTCTTTCCGGTATCGCTGCCAGTCGTTGTCTTTTCGGAAACGGAAGGAATGACACCAAAATAGTAACTTTTGTTTCCAGAGCTGTCCGTTCCAGATAAGAGCCCGTAATTGACTAGAAGGGTATAGGTCTTTCCGTCTTTTTCGATATCCTTGGTGCCATAAGAGGCCTCATCCGTGTCCGTAACGGTAAATCCCGCTTCTTCCAGACGGGCTTTGTAGGAAGAATACAAAGAATTGATATAGGTCTGAAGTTCTTCCGTTGTGGTCGTGCTATTGCTCATCCTATCATTGATTCCGACATCCCAATAAAGCAGACCGGAGGCAGCCGTGTTGCCAGAGGCAGCCGTATACTGCCTATTCCCGCTGTTATAGATGCCGCCTAAGGTCGGGATGGCATCGAAGAAGTCTTTTCCGCCTAACCTAGTGACAAAATCATCATAATCATCCTGTCCGGAGAAAATATCAGACCTGACAAGATCACTTCCGTTTTCTTTCACCATGATTCCCGTGAAAACATCCGGAGTCGTTCCCCTAAGAGAGAAGACGGTAGTATAGCAAACCAAAGCTTGCCCATTCGTAGTCGAATAGGTGCCATCAGCCTTGAAAGTTATGGAATCATCGGCAATGGTTACGACTAATGAAGTGAAGGTAGACTGATAGAAACCATCAAGAACTGAACCGAAAGAATAATCGTAAGACGCAAATTCAACACCAGCGGAAGTGTCGAAGGTATAGGAGTTGCCGTTCTTAGTAAATAAAAGGGAGGAAATATCATAATCAGGGAAAAGAGAGCTAGAGGCACCGTCGACATAGTACCCCTTATCGCCGAATTTTGTGATGGGAGTATATTTGCCGCTATTTTCCTTTTTAAATAATGCAGACCCGACTTCCGTCAATGTAGTGCCACTATATTTAGAGACAGTACCACGAACACCATCGCCTGCACGTTCAACCTTAGTCTGATACACAGGGGTAGCGGTAGTTGCGGTGGAAGAAGCATACTGAGCCCTTGTATTCGTCTCGGTATAGTTGCCAGTGGCAAGTTTATTCCTAGCTGCCTTAAACGTAGCGTCTTCGCTTCCGGTCTTCGGAGTGAAGAACTGAGCCGAGACACCTGCCTCATCTTTCACCAGGGTTCCGGTGATTTCATAGTCAAGGGCCAGTGTAAGGCCACTAGCGGAATAAGAATAATTGATCGTCGCAGAATAGGAGAGAATGGCAGAAGAGCTAATGGTCAGAGAGAAAGAGGTAAGCCCGCCGTTCCTAGTAAAATATTCGGTCTTGGGAGAAATCATCCTGCCACCGAAGAAGGTGACAATCTGATTCAAAAGCTGCTCGTCGGCACTGGAGACATCCTTCCTCTTCCTATCATAGACCTTTTCCGTATCCGTGGATTTATCAGCATTGCGCTGGAAATAAGTCGCCTTCCTTGCGGCAAAAGGATTGCCAAAGCCCCTATCATCCCAATTATAGGAAGTGGACTGGCTGCTGAGCTTATTGTTGAGTCCGAGATACTGGACAACAATCGTGGAATCATCAGCCTTCTTAAACTGTCCTTTACTGACAAGTGTGTCCGAAGGAGCGGAAGGCTTCTTATTATCGGTATACTCGGTCTCCTCATATTGGCTAACCGCCCTTACATCATCTTTATAAGCAGTTTCAGTCTTAAATAAGGATTTTGTGGTCTCTGTTTCTCCCTTGTAGGTAAAGGTACTCTGCCCATCAATGACGGAAACAGACTTGACCGTGGAATAGCTATTAATCCTAGCCTGGGTCAAGGCAATCGGCTTAGGTTTCGCCGAAGTTGAAGTTGACGGCTCATTCGGCTCAGAGACAGAAGATCCAGGGACAGAAGAAGAATTCGAGCTATCTTCCCCGCCTTTGCACGAAACCAAGGCAACAACAAACAGCAAAGGAAGAATCCGTTTTAATTTTTTCATTCAGTTTTCTCTCTTTCAGCGCTTTTATCACTAATAGCACTAACGATTATTTTAATCTTATTAAATAAATTAAGGCTAAGCATAAAGTTAAAATTGCCCTTTTTCTTTATGTAAGCGGTTTCTCTTTATTTGATTTCTTACGTTCCGTTCTCTTTCCTATGCGTAAAAGTTCTTGCATTCCAGGAAAGGAGTGATTATACTTACTTAGCTGACATTGAGGCGTGGTGCAGCTTGGTAGCACGCTTGGTTCGGGACCAAGAGGTCATGGGTTCAAATCCCATCGCTTCAACCATTTGCAAAATAAAGGGAGCACATCAGTGCTCCCCTTTTTTGGTGTTCTTTTTGCTGAACGTAATCCCCTTGTCCGAAAGGAACACAACCGAGTCTCTGTCCACCGACTTAGTAAGATAGACATTTGCCCCGATTGTGGAATCCTCCCCGATGACTGTCTCTCCTCCGAAAATCGAGGCGTTGGAATAGATGGTGACGTTATCCTGGATGGTCGGATGGCGCTTAACCGACTTAAGCCTCCGTCCCTTGGACAAGGACAGGGCGCCAAGGGTCACCCCCTGGTAAAGCCGGACATTGTCTCCGATGATGCAGGTCTCTCCGATGACGATTCCTGTCCCATGGTCGATGAAGAAGCTTTTGCCGATTTTCGCACCGGGATGAATGTCGATTCCGGTCAGGGAGTGGGCATATTCACTGATGACCCGGGCTGCCTCCTTCCTCCCCTTTTGATAGAAAAGATGTCCGATCCGATAGCAGAGAATGGCTTTAAAGCCGGGATAGGTGGCAACGATTTCCCCGTCGTTGTCACTTGCCGGATCCCCTTCCCGGATAATTTTTATGGTCGAGAGAAGAAGAGTCCGGATTCCTCCTAGGGAACATAGGAAATCCTCCACGTCCTTTTTTGGATCTTTCCGTTTCCTTTTAGTGAACAGGGCGAGAAGGCCTTCCTTCCTGTTCAGGACAAGTCTTTCCCTGTCCTGATAGGTGTAGTCCGGTTTAAGGACATCAAGAGTAAGAAGCTGGGAGATGTTTTTCAGGCTGAAAAGTATTTCCTCTTTTGGGATAATCCTCGTCTTAATCGGTTCCTTTTTGTACTGACTATAGAGACTACTGGTATATTCTTTCCTGTTCATGTTGGCGTTTAGATTATAATTCCTTCCCCTGTGCCAAGGAAAGGGAAGTGATATCCACTTCCTTGATCTTTCCCTCTTCGATGCGTAAGGCACGGTTAAAGGCGAGAAGAGAAGAATAGCGGTGGGTGATGGAAATCCTCCTTCTTCCTTTGCCCGCCTTGTCCAAAGCGGACAACAGTCTCTTCTCGGTCAGAGTGTCGATACTTGACGAAAGTTCGTCAAGAAGGAGGATTTTCGGATTATGGACAAGGGCACGGGCAAGAGAGAGAAGTTCAAGCTGGCCCTGGGAGAAAAGGGAACTATCAAAGTGTGCCGAATATCCTTTGTCGATTTCCTTCCTGACATACTCATCCAGGAAGCATTCCTGCCTGGCCTTTCTTGCCTCCGGCAAGGAAACGCTTTTGTCATGAAGCGTAATCTGGTCAAGGATTGTCCCGGGAACGGAAAGAAAGCCCTGGGTGACATAGCCGAAGATTTTCTTCTTCCGATTATCATCGATATCAAAGATATCCTGTCCGTTGAGGGTCAAGGAGCCATGGGTAGGATATTCCCTTCCTAAAAGCATCCGGAAAAGGGTCGTCTTTCCTGCCCCTGTCCGTCCAAGGAGAAGGACTCTCTCTTTTCCCTGAAGGACAAAGGAAGACGAGGAGAAAACCGGTTCTTTTCCGTCCTGATAGGAAAAAGAAAGATTCTTGGCCTCAATGACCGGAGGGAGAGAGGCATCAAGAAGAAGAGGATTCCTTTTCCCGGAAAATTTCTTTCTTTCCGGGAGATTAAGGAAATCCCTTGCCCGCTTGGCACCGGAAGTCCCTTCCTGCCTGACCTGGATTTCCTGGCCTAGCTCCTGAATCGGGGCAAAAAGATTGCTGATCATCGTCAAAGAGGCGGCAAAAGTCCCGACGGACAAGCCAAAAAGAGAGGAAGTGTCTTTAAAGGAAACAACAAGAAAAGTAACAATGGCAATCCTAATCGCCCGGAGAAGCCTGACTAGCGGGGAAAAGAGGGCATCATAGATAGCGCTTCTGTCCCGCAGCTTCCTATTGTCGACAAGAAGCGAGTCGAGATTCTCTTTTGCGTATTCCTCCTTATTGAGGTTCTCTAAGGTCTGGAAGGAAGAAAGGCTTTCGCTTAATCCGTTGGCAATCCTATTCTCCTTCTTCCGGACGGCAAGTTGCTCAAGCAACCTTCTTTTGCGGAAGAACATCGTCAGAAGGAAGACAAGAGGAATCGAAACAAGCAGGAGAAGGCCAAGAAGGTAGCTGAAAAGGAAAACCGAGACAAGGATAGAGATAATCTTAAGAAGGGAGACAAGAAGGGAAATCAGTCCGTCGCTGAAGAGAGACTCCAAGGAAGAGACATCGTCCCTAATACGGCTAGAAATCCTTCCTGAGCCATTTCTGCGGAAATAGGAAGCAGGAAGAACATGCCTTTTCTTCCTCCTATCTAGGCGAAGAGAATAAATCAGCTTAGAACCGAAATAATCGATAAGGACGCTGTTAAGAATGTCAAAAAGGGAAATAAGAAGATAGGAAAGAAAATAGGTCAGGGAGGAAAAAAGGAGAAGGTGGTCCTGCTTAGATAGGGAAGAGAGAAAGACGTTATCAATCCTCTGTCTAAGAATTAATGGCGGAAGCAGGGAAGAAAGGGAGGAACAAAGGATAGTCAAAAGAAGAAGGAAGCTAAGCCAGGGGTGACAAAGGATAAAACGTTTCCTATAAGAGATAAAGGTCGTTTTTTTCATTTTTCCTCATCCCCTTTTTTTAAATTTTGATAAAGCTGGCTGGAACGAAGTTCTTTTTCATTTCCCACCTGAACGTTTCCTTTTCCGTCAAAAAGGAGGATTTCATCCCTCCTTGCAAAGTTACTTAGACGGTGGGAGGAAATAAGGACAAGGGAAGATTCCCTTTCCTTCTTCCTGTTTTCCAGAATGATGTCCTCCGTGGAAAGATCCACCCTGCTGAACGGATCGTCAAGAACCCTGATTCTCTTTTGATGATAGAGTGTTCTCGCCAGGCTAAGACGTTGCTGCTGGCCGCCGGAAAGCTTGATTCCCCGGTTTCCGATAATCGTTTTTTCCTTTTCCTTCCTTTCGCCTAGGTCAGAAAGGAAATCCACTTTTTCAAGATAGGGCCTTACGTTCTTCTTTTCGCCTAGGGCGATGTTGTTTTCAATGCTGTCCGTAAACAAGTCGGGCTTATGGCCCCTATAGACAAGATAGGAGGCTAATTCTTCCCGGCTAAGGTCTCTCACTTCTTTTCCATTGATGGTCAATGATCCTTCATAGTCTGCTTCTTTCCTCCTGGCTTTGAAAAACAGGCTCTTTCCACTGGCAATCGGCCCACAGATTCCCACTTTTTCCCCGTCGTGGAGAGTAAGATTCAAATCCTTCACGAGTACCTTGTTTTCCCCGGAAAGGGAAAAATGGGAAAAAGAGAGGACGACATGTCCCTGATAGGCTGAAGAAGACTTGAAGGAAGTAGTTTCTTCCCTAAGAGGGACTATCCGGCGATAAGACACAAGTCCGCTTTCCCTCGAAGAGAAAAGCCGGGAGGTATGACATGCCTTAGTGCTTAAGAGGACAAAGGTGTCAAGATAAGTGGTAAACACCCCCACGGTCCAGACATTCTCACTCCTTCCAAGAGCGAAGGAAGGAAGAGACTTGCCCGTCCTAACATAGTCTGTTCCCATCCTCCTAAGAGGAAGAAGTCCGATAAGGGCAATTCCTTGGGTAAGCGGAAGGGAGATATCCGTAAGTATCTGAGACAGACGGGAAGACTTCTCATAAGAAGAAAGAGCCTGAAGATAGGACTTATCATTTTCCTTTTCCCTGCCGTAAATCCGGTAAAGAAGGGCTTTATCGCAGTCCTCATAGGTCCTTTGGCTAAGAAGGGAATTATCTCTCCGGGCTTTTTCACTAGTTAAATAAATGACCTTCCGGAAAAGAAAAGAGGCAAGTACGGCAAGAAAGACGGGCAGAAGGGAGAGAGAAGTAATCCGGACGTCAAAAAGAAAGAGGTAAACGATATAGACCAGAAAAAGAACGATAGTATCGAAAATCTCTGTCGTCACCTTCCGCCTTCCTTCCACTGCCTTTGCGACATCTCCCCTCCTTTTCGAAGAAAGGCTCCCGATATCCCTTTTGGAAAGCTCCGGGAGACTTTTCTGCCTAAGGGCAGAAAAGATTCCGGAACGCCTAGAGGCAATTGTCTCATAGGCAAAGCGGCGGACAAAATAGCGCTTTAAGGCACGGGCAGTCTGGACAAGAAGGATGACACTAAGATAAACACCAAGTAAAAGAAAAGCAGAAGAAGCCTTACTGTCTTTTAAGGCGACAACATCAACAAGTCTTCCTAAAAATATCGGATTGGCGAGCCTTCCGACGTTATAAACAATTCCGGTTATGGTAACCAAAATTAAAAGAGGAACACGGAGAAGAAAATATGAGGACATCTTCTTTGGATTCTTAGGTTCTTTTATCTGAAACATCGGCAAAAGAGAATTTCCTCCTTAAATTCTGCTATTATTATAGAACAGGAATAAAACCTGACTTTTCGAGTTAGCCCCTTAATCTACTACTTGCCCTGCCAGAAAGGCAG